>JAEEGL012653108.1_pt1 | contig 20015 bp, 20 predicted proteins | sample 9134231 | NCBI WGS metagenome assembly JAEEGL01 (sample SAMN16246548, study PRJNA631951) | gut metagenome | biome: gut microbiome; feature: rumen; material: fiber-attached | host: Bos | place: Iran: Karaj | collected 2018-10
CTGGTCAGATCAGATTCAAGGATTATGAAGTCATCCATATAGCGCACATAATATCTGCAGCAGAGCTTTTCCTTAATGAAGTGATCCATACCGTTCAGGACGGATATTCCTGCGATCTGGATCATCTGTGAACCGGGATTAAATCCAGTGTCACCGTCATACTGCTGCCGGATCACCTTCTGGACCGCCTCAAAGGTCTTGCCCGAGAGCTTCCCTTCAAATGTCTTCTCGGCCAGAGCGTGACTCATCGTCGGATAATAGCCATGGATGTCACACTGAAGGATATATCCATTCAGTCCGTGCTTCCTGTAGAACCTCCGCAGCATGTTTGCGAACAAGCTTCTGGCATAATCCGTACCCTTGCCCTTCTGACACGCGCAGTTTGCGTTTACGAAGCTCTTGACCATTGCGGGATAAACTGCGTTATCGTTCAGTGATCGCTGATATACGCGGTCTCTGAATGCGATAGAGACGATCTCACGGCGCTTCGGCGTGAATACCGTGAACCGTCTCGGCTGTTTGGCCTTGTATGTTCCATCCTTTAGCTCGTTCGATAGCTTGATGCACTCTTCGAGCGGATTAAGAAGGAAGTGCGCAACGGAAGGCTTCCATGAAACACCTTTACGGCATTTGAGCATAGAGTCATAGAGCGCATCAAAGTCGATGAGCTCGTCATAATCCATCATTAGTTGTAAAGAATAAATCAGCGGCGCTTATAGCGGACTGAACCATCGTCTTCCGCGTCACCGCTGTATTGTTCAGAGACTTGGTGTCTCCAGGGAGTTCGGCTCCTTGCGTCTACTTTGAGAGCACCAGTGCTATGCAGAGGTCTTTATGTCTCGGAGAAGAAACGATCGGGAGCACACGCGAGGGCGTTGATTGCGTTGTTGTTGTTGACATTGCCTGAAGGATTGACATTCCATGTATTGTTAGAGTTGCCCCTATTGGCCGAACGCAAACGCCTCAATGCTTTGTAGCCTACATCCCTATATCAGAGCGCTCCTTGAAGTGCTTGATATCAGATTCCCGCCATCGCGTGATATACTCACGGCATTCTATTGTCTTTCCCGCCCAGTATTGTATGCGGCGGCCCGACAGATGGAATACACGCTTTGCTATATCAAGCTCGGCTATCAGAGTGTCACAATCAGCTTTAGCCTGCAGCTGGAGCCTGCTTCTCGATGCCAGGTCTTCAATAGTCGAGACTCTGATCCCGTTAGCAGTTCTGCAGTTTATATAAATGTCCTTGGCAAGCCTTATCAGATCGTCCGTGACTGCGTTCCTGTACTTTGGTATGAATACATTCTCGTTGCAGCATATCTTGACCGTGTAATACGCGAGGTCCATTGTTAAAAGCAACGTCTTCAGCGTCTGGTTCTCATTTCTGCGACTTGCGGGTACGCTCACTGATTTATTAACTCCTTTCTAAAGAATAAGTATAGATATATGCCGCCCGAGGTGTCGGGCGGCGATTATCAAGATTAGCAGATTATACAAGCGGGAGCACACGCGAGGGCGTAGATAGCGCCGTTGCTGCCGACATAGCCTGAAGGATAGACATACCACGTACCGTTAGAGTAGCCCCTAAAGGCCGAACGCAAACGCTGGTATTGAGCTGAAGCATGGTTACTAAGAGCATACTTGATAAGCTCGGGATAGGTACCATAATGCGCATACTTCGTGCCGGTGCCGTTCAGTTCCTTGTAGTATTCCCAGTAAGCTCCCTCCGACTCGCTGTCGGTTGCCTGAGGGGTGATATACATCTCTTCGAGAGCGGGCAGGAAGAGCTTATCGTAGGTATATTCATAGCCTACGCCCTCCGATGTCTTGTCAAAGTTATTCAGAGCTGTCTTGATCTTGGTCTCGTGAAGGATGTGCTTGAAGTCATCAGAGAAGCCTCCGAGGAAGCCTCTGTACTGAGCTGCCTTTGACGGTGCCATATCCCAGACGGTCTGCGGATGCCACCAAGCGCCTGCAGCTGCTTCGGAATTGAGCCACTGTCTGATAGCTGACTTTGACCATCTGTTATATCCGTATGCAGTAGTCTGGAATCCGTTCATCGTAGCAGATGAATAGCCCTGAGTGAACGTTCCGAGATCCGTTCCGCTGTTTCCTGCTGTCAGAGCGACCTGCTCGATCGGTGTTGTGGAAGTGTTGCTTGCATAGGTCGTGATTTTCCAGTTTGCAATCGCAACGTCAGGCCAGTTCTGAGGTCCGCAAACGAGACCGCCTTCCGGTACCGCATTGGCAAGAGTGAACTGATAATCAGTATTTGCAGTTATGTTGCCCCAAGTTGCAGAACACTTGAAGTGATAAGTGCCGGCTGCGAGTCCAGACGGACAATGGAGAAGTGCTGCATATCCCGAGAACGGCATAGCAACGGGATCACAATAGTGAGCCTGAAGGACCATGCCCGGGACTACGGAGCCGTCATGCTTCTCAAAGTTGCCGAAAGCAACTACATCCCAAGGGAATGCGTACTTGACGTTGTTCTGATCTGTCCAGCTGTCAACGATCTGATCGCCGATGCTGAAATCTCTTGAAGCATTTCCGCCTCTTACGATCTCTGCGATCTCATTCCAGTCAACATCAGGCAACGAAGCGCCCTGAGCAATAGCCATGCGCTCAAGGATGGTATTCTGATGAACGAGCTGGGCAGCGATCTCCATGATTGATGCGTCGCGTGGAAAGTTTCCTGTTTCTGCTGCCATTTTAATATTCCTCCTTTTTATTCTTCAGGTAGATCAGGATCATAAGTCCAGTTAAGGCCGTTATCTGTCGGATCTCTCCAAAACGTCAGCTTGTGAGCAGCAGAAGCCGCCCATGCAGCTGCCTGTTCTTCGGATATTGCCGCCGCCGTTGCAGAGTCTTCCGCGTCAGCTGCGGATGCCGCCGCTTCGCTTGCAGCTCCCATCGCGTCTGCTCTTGCTGACTCGGCCGCGTCTTCGACTTCCCTGAGAAGCGAAATATCAGATTCAGATATAACGCCATTCTCGGTCGAAGCCTTCTCGACTTCGAGCAGGAAGTTGGCAGTGCCGACGTCAGATCCGTTCAGCCTGATTCTCAGCTCGCACTCGGTAATTCCGGATACAGCCGTCATCTGTTCAGTGGTAGTGATGTCTACATAAGACGTGGCACCGTGAACTACTTCATAAATGAAGATACAGCTGTCAGGCTTCTGGCCTTCGATCGAGACCTCAGCTGCGGCGTCGAGCGTATATGCCAGGCTTCCATCGAACAGATTGCATCGGAACGTTCTTCCGACGTCGTACTGGGAAGCATGCACAACCGGCCTGACTTTTCCCGGAACGAGATTCAAGTTAATGGTTTGCATCTTTTTCCTCCTTTATTTATGTACTTTGTTTTAAGTATCGAACGACGATACGCGTGACCACGCATGAAACATCTCTCGAGTTATAAAGGGTGAGCTTTAATCCGTCTGTCGAGGTGCCTGATGCCATGAACGCCCAGTGATTTATGATTCCTGTCTGACTGTCTATGTAATAGACTTCCGCATTAACAACGGTTACGGCCGAGTCGAAGGTATATACTGCGTTATTCCACGCATTTGCATTGACCGTAACAGATGAAGAAAGATCTATCGTTTCTTCCCAGATTGCTCTTCCGTCTGTCCAGTAGCCGACAATCTGCGGAGTTGACGAATATTTATGAGGCAGGATTACGGCTCCGCTATTTGGGATGTCTTCCACTTTGATGTGACCATTTCCGCCCACAAAGAGCTGGTCATCATCATCAGGGAATCCGTTAACGCCAAACGAGTTCATATCAACATCAACGAAGGCTGGCGGGATGCCCTTTCCTACCGTGAGAACATATACCGTCGGAGTTGATGTCGTGAAGCTGTCTGAAACGCTGACCTCGATCTCCCACTCATCCGTATAGTCGAGTGAGAGTGTCGTCGGTGTGTTATCCGTGACAGGGTTTGGGCCGATCCAGGAGCCTCCGACCTTCCTGTGTCTCTCGGAGATCGCCATTGAACTGCCCGTGACAGCTGATATCGTTCCATCTACCGTCAGGACCGTATTTGTTTCAAAGCCGTTTACACGCTCAGCAGTGCAGTCAGCTGACGGAGCTGCCCAGGGCGTAATAACGATGGTCGCCGTAGCCGTTGCAGTATTGCCACGGCTGTCCGTTGTTGTTACAGTCGCAACGAACGTGCCTGAGTACGGCGGCTTGATGATGTCCAGGTATCGATCACTCGTGATGTCATAATTCACGCCGTTGAAGTTGATTACATAGCTCGATATGCTCGCGCCCTTCAAGGCCGTGGATGCAGCCGTGACGATATGCAGCGTTGACTGTCCCTGAACTATTATCTGGTCATCTCCAGTTACACCGGAGACAGCCGAGTTGGTATCCTCATACGTGACCGCGCCCGCCTGCGGAGCTGCGTTCACGATGCTCATCTGGATCACTTTGGTATCGTGATACTCCGTACCGCTCATCGTTGACTTGAGGTCAACAGTAACGGACAGCGAATTGCTGTCAGGGCATGCAGCTCTCAGAGCATTACGATAGCTGTCGAGGTCAAAGGTATATGTACCGCCCTCATCGCTCAGCTGATCTGACCAGTCCGTTGTTTCTTCCGTAACACCGTCTGCATTCAGCCATTTCAGTCTGGCCATGATGCCGGAGACGAGATCACCGCCGGCGGGGTTGCTGTATGTGATCGTCGGGTTGCCTTCATCATTGAAATCCGTTGCGGAATTGATGAGCGCATACCTGTTGATCTTCGTGAGCGTGTACGATTTCGAACCGGTGCAGTTAACGGATGCCGAATAGATGGCAGCCTTGACCGACATGGATACGGATTTTGAGCCGTCTTCGCTGTGCGCTATTGTTATGGTTCCTGACTCGCTATATCCGCCACTACCACGCATATTGAAGCGAGATTTCGTGTTCAAAACAGTCTTGCCGCCGATAACAACGGTAACGGGACCTGCTTGAACATAATAACCGCTCGACATTGTGCCGTTCGATTTCAGCGTCCACTTAATCGTGCTTGTATTGTTTTCAATGCTTTGCGACTGAATAGACCACGACAAGTTCAAGCCAATAGTGCCGTGGCTACTCGTGCTATATTTGTTCGTGCTAAAATTTCCGCTCGAAGCCATATCACACCGCCTTTACGATAGCAATACCATTATTCGTACTATTCTGAAGCGGAACGAACCTGATCTTGCCTCCGAAGGATGCTTCATTCTCGACTACTGCATTTTTCATGTGAAATTCATTCTTCTTTGTCCAGAATATTGCAGAAGTATCCTTATGATCCTTATCCGAGTATCCGGTCATGCCGTTCTTGTCAAAGACTACGGAAGGCGTCACGCCTCCGACCGTTTCGCCAAAGAACTCCATGCCGTTCGTGTCGATGGTTCCGATCGTGACGTTCTGGGAGTTCTTGATGAGCATCTTTCCATCCTGATCCTCATATCCACCCAGAGTGATAGTCGCACCCGTGAACATGGTTGCTGACAGGTTGATGATCTTGGCCAGGCTCGCATTGAGCGTTCCAGTCGTAATCATGTCAGCGTTTATGCGTCCGTCAGCTGTCAGAGCAGTACGGTAATCGTCGGAGGCATAGCTGTTTGCAAAGCCCAGGCCTCCGAGGTTCCATCTCCATACCCTGTTGCATCTCGCATCATCGATATCGGGATAGTTGACCACTAAGAGCTCGTCAGGGCTCCCGTCGCCGTCAGCATCGTGAAGGATGACGTATCCGCCCGCATTGCCCGTGATAAGAGCTGAAGCGTGGCTGATGGCGTCTGCCATAGCCGTGCTGTCAACAGTATCAACTTCTGACCAGTCGTCTTCGCTGAAGACCTGGCCTGTCTTCTTCGCAGTATTGCAGTAGAAGATCTTCTCTTCATTTATCCAGATATCGTTGACATCATACGGAGGCACCGGAGTTGTGGTGAATACTCTCTTCTTCGAGTTTGCCACTGCCAGTGCAGAAGCAGCTGTTGCTTCCGCATCCGCAATAGCCTCGTTATTGTCGAGAAGTTCCGAGAGCGTTGTCTTTGCATCGCCGAACTCGGTTTCAACATAACGTTCCTGTAAAACATCCCACTTTGTACGGATGCACTTGGCCGTTGCCGTGATGCCGTATGCTTCGTAGTAGATGTTTACCATATCGCAGAGATCGACGCGCTCTGTGAGCGAATCTATCTGTGCGAAGTCCAGAGTGATGTTATTCGTCGGTACGGTCAGCTCGTGACCGCTGATATATGCCGTAGCCGCTGCATCAAGGTCAGCGACTGACGGAGTTTCTTCAAAGTCCTGAGAACAGTCAATAAGTTTCTTCACCGGTGCATCCAGCGTGAGCCCTGTCGAGATCTCATTACCAACGACCAGATCGCCGTCGGTGGACTTGTAATATGCCTGAATTGAAGTGGTAAGGTTCTCCGATGACAGCTCCTGGGAGAGCTGCATGAGGTTCTTGCCGTATCTGATCGTAGTTCTGGGCGTGGTTACGCCTCTGTGCAGTTTGAGCTGCACGTTGAAATTGTTGAAGTAATACTCGCCCGTACCATATACGTCGAGGAGTGAGCCCTTTTTTCCTGCGAGCCATGATCTGACGGAAGAAGGCTCCGTGATCTCAAAAGTCCCTGAGCCTGACTTATCCGTCGAAAATGTATATTCGGGAGCAGCTGCCTGCAGTAACAAACATGCAGCAACTATGTTGTCAGCTGTACCGGATATGATAGTGAGATCATCCAATCCATAGGAAATATGGCGGGCATAGACGGAAAACTGACCGTTCAGCGTCTTCCCTACTTTGTAGATCCTGAAGAGCTGCGGATCATCCGTGAAGTTCGGCTTAGCCTTGATGAGTCGCCTTGTGGCGATCTCGGAGGCATGCAGGCCGTTGGCAGGATAAACCATCTGCAGCTCATATATGCCGTTCCTTGACTCCTCAACATAACAGCTGATAGGAGATAATACACCGAGACCGAGATCTGTCGGGACGGTCCCGGGTACTATTGAAGCATAAAGAACTGGATAAGCCATACTATCTCCTTAAAGAATGTAGAACCTCGGAACGATCTCCACACTCGTGAAACCTGTTATAACAATGTTGTTCTCACCCGGAACGATATCCGGGAACACTCCGCTTGCCAGTGAGTTCTTATTCTCTGCGCGGAGCCTGTAAACGTCCTGTTCCTCGCAGTCGATATACAGATAATCAGCCATGCCCGTGATGGTCATGGTCTGTCCCTGAATGGTTATGGTTCCGTTGCCGGTACCCATGACCTTGATGAGAGGCTTGGCCTCATACATCGTCGGATTTACGATCACTGCAGTCGCACTCTCATTAGCGCCTCTTTCGATGATAACGGGGATCTCTCCGTCCTTCAGATACAGCTCGGGACGTGCCGTGAACTCGATCACGGTCCTTGCTGACTTGAACGTGCGCAGCTGCTGAACGTCGATGCCGCCCTGATAGTACGCAAGCCTGAAGTGTTCAGGCTGGATGGAGTTCTCGAGCCTGCAGTATCCCTGACAAAGTGAAAGCCAGGACAAAACATCCTGCCATCTGACAGGAAGATCACGGCGGAGCGACACCTGATACTTGACCGGGACATCATCCCAGCAGCCTTCATCCCGGATAATGCTTCCGCTCTTACCCGGGATAGTGACTACTGTCTGACGTCTTTTAGGCGCGGGAAAAATATCCGCTTCTTCGAGCATCAGTCCGTGATCTGAGGATGTCTCGCCATTGAAAATAAAGATATCTTTTTTCATGCTAATCCTAACTGCCTCCGCTTAATGCTCTCGGTGATATATTCCATGATCTGCTCACCCAGCTCCTGAATATCAGTACCGGGCTGAGCATAGATATTGAATGTGTTGTTGATGACCGTCTCGCCCTGTGAAGCCTGACGGATCATGTTATACAGATGCTGCTCGCCTGTAATGACCTCGGCACCCGCTTCTCCGCCGCCTAAGAGCTGTCCGTCCTGTGCTCCGAATATCGTCGGCCGTCTCAGGATGCGTGCAGCATTCATGGCCTTTGCGTACCACTCGACAGAAAGCTTCGGGATAGAGCCTTTGAGCAGGTCTCCTACCTTCCAGCCCTTCGGGGTAATTGCGAAGTGAGGCATCGGGATCTTAGGCCACTGGAACTTGATTTTCTCGAAAAAGCCTTTAATCGTATCGATGATCTTCTTGATGATGTCTCTCGCAGTCTCGATCGGCGTGACGATAGCCGTCTTGATGCCTTCCCAGATCTTCGTCGCAGTGTTCTTGATACCCTCGAACGCGTTCGTGATGAAGTCCTTAACGGCTCCGAAGACTGTCGTGACCTTATCCTTGATAGCACCGACTACCTTGGAAACGGTATCCTTGATAGCGCCCCAGATGGTCTTAATGTTGTCTCCGAACGTGGTGAAGGCCGTGATGATGAGCTTGATAAAAGCAACTACACCGCCGATAACGACCTCACAGAACGTCTTGATGGCAGGACTCAGGATCTTGATGAGCTCCGTGACGCCTCCGATGACCACTTCAAGGAAGATCTTGATGAACGGCTCGAGGAACTTGATGATATCCACCACGGCTGTCAGGATTCCTGTAAGGAGATCCTTTATCAGAGGCAAAAGCGGCTGAATGGCCGTTAAAATGCCTGAAATCAGCTCTGAAATGACCGGAAGGAGATCTCCCAGAAGCGAGAACAAGGTCTCAAAGATCGGGAACAAAGCCTGAATCAGCTGTGATACTATCGGCAGACAAGCCGTGATAATACTGAAAATGCCATTTATTATCGGCGAAAGCGCTACCAAAGCATCTGAAATGAACTGCAGCAATGGCGGCAGGATCTGGCCTAACAGCTCCACTATCTCAGTGAATATCGGGGCCAGTGCATCCATCAGCGACTGAAGCAGTGACGTTATCGACGGGAGCATGGACTGTACCGTGTCACCGATCTGCTTGATGATGGGCTCAAGCTTATCCTTGAGATCCGCCACCGTAGTCAGGATCGAGTTTCGGAAGTCTTCGTTCGTGTTCCATAAATGCGCGAACGCTGCCGCTAATGCAGCGATCACGGCAATAATTATGCCGATCTTGCCCGTCAAGCCTCCGAAGATCCCGCTCAGGCCCTTCTCTCCCAGGACTCCTGCGAGAGATCCGACCTTCGATATCAGGTCTCCGACTCCGCTCGTCAGCTTGCCCGCGCCGAGTAATACCGGACCGATGGCAGCTGCCATGCCGAGAAGCTTGAGAATGGTCATCTGCATGGAAGGACTGAGGCTGTCCCATCCTTTCTTGAACTTCTCTATCTTTCCGGATACAGCGTCAATGACCTTCGTGATCGTCGGTCCCATCGTCTCGACGAGGCTCATACCGACTGTCTTGAGGTTATTCAAGGACATCTGGATCTTGTCGAGCGGATCTGTGATGCCTTCATAGGTATTATCAACAGTACCCTTGAAATCATCCATCGACGCGCCGAGCTGTTCAAAGGAAAGCCTGCCCTCTGCACATGCCTGGGCAATAGCAGGGCCTGCCTTCTTTCCGAAGAGCTCCATCGCGGTCTTCATTGCGTCGGTATCGTTCTTCGAGTTCTGGAGCTTGGTCTGAAGCTCGGCCATTGCCGTCTTCATGTCCTTTCCATCCTTCGTTGCGTTCTGAAGGGCCTTGTTAAGTCCCGTCATGACCGTTGACGAATCGATGCCGCTCTTATTAAGGTTAGCCATGAACAGCGTGGCATCCTCAAGTGAATATCCCATCTGCTTGAGGGCCGTTGCGTTGTTCTTGACGTCATCAGCCAGCTGGTCAACTCCGACACCTGTCTTCTGCGAAGCTGCTGTCAGGACATCAAGATATCCGCCTGCCTTATCAGCTGACAGATTAAAGGATGCCAGTGTAGCCTGGACCTTATCGACCGACGTACTGACGTTCGTGCCGTTAATATCTGCAAACTTGATGAAATCGCTTGAGAGCTGCTTGAGCTTATCGTCAGTAACGTCGAACTTCGTATTGACTTCGCCGACTGCCTCAGCTGCGTTCGCGAATGATGTCGGAATGGAAGTTGCGAGATCCTCACAGGTCTTCTGCAGGCTCTCGGCAGCGTCACCCGTGGCTCCGGTCTTCTTGATGATGGTATCGTAAGCCTCATCGACTTCCTTCCACGCCTTGACCGAGAGTGCAGCACCCGCCACGATCGGAGCAGTGACATACTTGCTCATCGCGGTGCCGGCCTTCTGCATCTGATCTCCGGTCTTCGTCACGGCATCGCCGAGTTCCTTCATGGCGGCGGAGCCTGACTTGAGAGCTGCATTGACTTCCTTCAGCTGACCTTCATACTGGTTCAGCTTGGTCTGAGCCTTCTTGAGCTCGTCTTCCTTCTTGGCAATGGCTTCCTGATTCGCGTTCTCGTCCTTCTTCATCTCTTCGAGCTGTTCAGTAAGGATCTGAACCTTGCTCGAATATGCCTGTGTCTGAGATGCGAGATACTTCTGGCTGTCAGTAAGCTTCTGAACAGCCGAAGTGTTTTCGTTGTACTGGCTCTGCGCTAATTTCAGGTCTGTATAGGCAGACTTTGACGCCGCTGATACGTTTTGTAAGCTTTTCTGAAAATCCACTGCACCTTCAGCAGTAAATTGTATGCCTACTTTCTTGATGTCATCAGCCATCTTGTTTACCTCTACTTAATAAAATGTTGAATAGTGCATCTTTCATGCCCTGGATCAGCATCATGTCTCTCGACAGCCAAAGTACGAAATCAGAGAAGCCTCCGAGGTCAAGCTTTACTTGGAAGATGCGTCCGGGCTCTTGATATCTCCGAAAGCATTCGCCAAACTGGGCGTCATTCCACTGAGCAATGACCACGCTTCCGAAAAAAAATCCCTCGTGCTCTCCCTTGTCAGGAAATCACGAAGGAGTTTGATGTATTCCACACCGTTCGGCATGTTGGCTATCTCGTCTTTTTCGACGCCGCATGCCGATGCAAGGAGCTTGTTTACGTCATCCTTGCATTTATCTATGTTCTGAACGACAAAACCCATGGCCTTTATAGCGAAAGAGTATTGATGGATGTTGTAACTGTCCGCAGCTCTTCGCTCGCCTTCGGTGTATTCCTTCAGAAGTTTGGGTACCAGCTGTCCGTCCTTGAGTTTCATCGGAGGCTGATAGCTGAATACCTTCTTATCGTCTTCTGTCATATTGTCGATCATGCCGACAATATCTACCTTCTGCAGAAGTGAGACCATCGTCCACACGTCCTGCGCACCCATAGCATTTTTAATTTCCATAATGTGTAACTCCTATAACAAATAAAAACCCATAGCAAACGGCGGCTCACAATGAACCGCCGCTTGTGTTATGGGTGTTACGAGACAAGTGTCAAGGGACGGGAATGAGAGCTTCGACAGCTGCTGCTGTGAGCAGAGGTGCATCGAAGAATGCAGCCTCAGTGATGCCTGCGATCTCGGGAGCCTTGACATCAGTATTGCCATCAGTGTTGTACTGATATGCCTTGATGTTCATCGTGCTGTTCTGATCGGAGTGGCTTGCTGTTGATGTAGCTGCCTCGTCAGAGTTCTCTGTGAGCTTGCACTTAGGGAACCATCTCATGACGAGTCCGCCGCCCTTCTTCATTTCAACGATACCGTATGCGAACCAAGGTCTCTCAGCGAAGCCGCCTTCCATGATGACGCCCTTGGTAGAGACTGACTCACCCTTCATCTTTGCGATGGTAGCATCATCGAAAGCAACGTTCGTGACTGCGATGGTCTTTGAAAGTACGTTTGCATCAGCGTCATAGACTGCACCGGAAGCATAGACTTCATAAGAGTCAACTTCATCAGTGATCGCAGCCTGTACGACTGTAGGGAACTTCTTAACGGCAGACTCGAAAGCAGTTGCGTCCCAGTCGCCGTTGGCGTCGCCCTGGTTAAAGCAGATGTACTGAGCGCCTACGGTCAGCTTGATCTTAGGCCTGAATTCAGTAATATTGCTGGGCATGTTATTTTCCTCCTGTTAAAGATTTAGTTTGTCCACTATCTTCTGATAGTAGTTGTTTGCGTTCTTTTCGAACATCGGAATGAGATGCGCTCTGGGAGCCATCTTCCTCGTGCCTTTTTCAACCATACGGCCATAGAACTTACCCCATCCTACTTCTGCACCCGTAGCTCCGCCTTCCATCATCCTCGCGGATATGGAAGCCAGAAGGTGCGTGTATCCGGGACTGTTTATCCTGGATATAGGTTTCGGGAGCTTGTTGGCGTCGGAAGCGCACTCGGCAGCTCCTGCGTATAGTGCTTCCTTCAAATGTTCTTTATCTACTTTTTGAGCCATTTCCAACAATGTCTGCTGGATATCCTCCAGCCCTTCAAAGTTGGTGTTGAGTCCTGACGAATGAAAGCCCATTAGAGTTCCTCAAGCACGTCAATGCTGCAGTATGAGTGGAAGTATCCCGCGCCGTTCGTTCCTTTCACGTATTCGTGATAGAACGCAGGATGCTCTCCTGCATCGTTCAGATAGTGCTTCAGCTCGAGAAGCTTGGGATGTCTCGGCTTCTCTGACTTGAAGCTGATCTGATACGTGACGATGTTCTCGTAATCATCGCCGGATGCCATCTGATCTGTCCAGACGTATTCCCAGTAACAGACTTTTGTCTTGGTCTTCGCGTCATCGAGGAACTGTTCTCCCTCTCCGACGGGAATCCCCAACAGGTGAAGCATGTTTGAAAGTTCAATCTTCGACAGCATATTCCACCTCCGGAGTCTCAAGCGTGAGCTCTGTTTCATCAAATCCGTCTGAAGTCTGGACGGCAGCTGCGTTGAATACCTTGAACTGATCGCCGTTAATAACGACTACGTTATCAGACGATATCAGCGAGCATCTCGGGATAGCCACCTTCATCGTTACCTTCTTGCCTGCCTGCTCAAATAACAGACGTGTTCTGTCAAAGATGGCAAGCTCGCGGTATGCGATGGGGCCAAGGCCCTCACGGACCTTGATGCTGCTCTCCGGGAAATCGGGATTCAGGATCGACGTGGACTGCACGATGTCATACACCGTGAGCTGACCGTCAACGTATGCCGGCGGATGCTGTTTCTTTTTAAGCATCGGAATCACCGCCTTCGATGTCGGTCTTCTGTTCTTCATGCTCCCACTGCCAGGAGAGGATCACCTTCTGGAAGTTATCACGGAACTCATTCGTGACATGCTCATAGGCATAGTAGATATAGTTTTTAAGCAAGCCGCGGAGCTGCTTATCAGCCTCATAGTCAGGCGTACCCGCTATGAGGCTTGAGAAATAAGCAATTCCTTCTTCAGCGTATCTCTTAATAGTTTCGTCAGAAATGAACGACGGGATCTGATAATCCGTCTTTACTTCTGTAACCAAATTATCGATCGCCGCCATGTTCATTACCTCCGATATCAGCTTTCAGCCTCAAGAGTGAGGCCTGCAAAGCTGTAGATTCTTTCAACCGACTTCTCGCCCACTGTTCCGACAATCTTGAGAGACTGTGTGGAGTTGGACTCGATTCTGATTACGGCGTTCATATCGCTGTCAAGCTGAACGGGGCCGCTGTGACCGTTGATGATCTCGATCGTATAGGTTGCATCCTCTCCAAGAGAAGGAGCGACCTTGAACGCGAGGAAGTTGCCTTCCTGCAGTTCAGGATCTCCTGAGAATCCCGTATAGCCTGTCACGTACTTCAAAGTACCCTGGATATTGTCGCCTACAAAGTTAACGTCGCTCTGGAGCGCGCTAACCTTTTTACCGAGGAGAGTTTTCTCTCCGTCCTCAGGTAACGCGGAGACGCTTAAAAAGGGTCAGTTGTTACCGGAAGAGCAATAGGTGTGAGGTTGGAAGGATCGAATACGACAGCTGCGTTATCGTCGTCAGCACGGCCGTTGCCGTATGCCTTAGCGATGAGAACGTCAACATCGTCGAGAGCCTTTGTCTCTGTGTAATCCTTGATGCCGAGGTTGGTGAGGCCCATTGTGTAGAGGCCTGCAGCTGTGATGATGGACTTACCCTGAGGGCAGTTAACAGTAACGTACTTCTTCATAGGTACGCCTGTTGCGTTGATGTAGCCAGAGGGTGTGAGGAGCATCATAGCGGGATCGATATAAGCTGCCTCGTCAAGAGGGTTGCAGATAAGCGCATACTCCTTGATAGCTCTCTTGCCGTTGTTAGACAGAGTCTGACGTGCTGTTGCGAGACCAGCAGGAGAAAGAGCTGTGATGGTTACGAGGCTCTTAGCGTTGTGTGTACCGTCACCAGCAACAGAGTTGATCTGCTTGATGATACCGATAGGAGCAACCTTACCGTCGCCCTGGATGTATCCCTTCTCGAGACCGTCCTGAATTGCTTCAGCAAGAACTGCACGGAAGTAAACGTCAACGAAAGGAAGTGCGAGATCCTTGATAGCCTTCGGGAGAAGGACATAAGCTGTGAGCTTATTTACGTCAAGGTTAACGCCTGCGATAGTACCGCTGATGAGGCCGTCAACTGTATCGAAAACGCCTGCCCATACAGCTGCACCGGAGTGAGATCCTGTGATCCACTTCTTTACGTCAGCGGGTGCCATGTTAACGAGCTCGAGAACGTCGGAAGCCTTCCTGACGTCTGCAAGGGTTCTGTCGATGATGGATGTCGGGATAACGTCATCCTGTCCGCCGATTGTGATGCTGGATGTAGCGACTGCCTGATAGAACTTCTGCTCCTCAGCTGAGAGAATGCGAGTTCCCATAGCGGAACGGTATTCTCTGTCCATCTCGAACTTCTCGTTCTCTTCGCGGAGCTGAGCGATGAGGTCGCCAAACTTGTTGTCAACGATAAGATCAACAGCCTGCTGGACTGCTACGTTCTTATCTTCTGTCTTCTCGAAGATCTCTGTGATCTTCTCACGAATTTCAGTCTTCATGTGAAAGTTTCTCCTTTACTCAAATAATGTTTCAAAGCCGCTCTTCGGCGCCTTCTTTGTCTTTTTCGGCTTCTCTTCGGGTTCTTTGCCGTCAGGTTCTGCCGGGATCTTAACGGTCTGCTCGATCAGAAGGTCGAGTTTTTCCTCGAGCTTCGTCAGCTTGTCTTCAATACGAGCAGCATCGTTTGTCTTGGGCTCTTCAGCCTGAATAAATTTCTGCATGATAAGTAACCTCGCTGACTGCTTCAGTTTTTCTTCTTCTGTCTCGGCGTTCAGTATCTCGGTCGCAAAACCATACTCAACTGCTTCCTTCGGTGAGATCCAGGTCTCGTTGTTCATGAGTTCCTTGATCTTGTCTTCCGGGATAGTTGCCACGGCCTTGTAAGCCTCAACTGATGCCTGATTGATCGTGTCGAGATCATCCGCCAGCTTACGGAAGTCTTCCGAATTGCCCGCACCGTATGTCCACACGTTATGGATCATGAGCAGTGAAGCGCTATTCATCTGTCTCTTCGTACCTGCCATGAAGATCACCGACGCAGCAGAACAAGCAAAACCGTCGTCGATCGTGGTGACTTCCATGCCCGAGTTCTTGAGGGTGTTGTAGATAGCAAGACCCTGTGATACGTCGCCGCCATTTGAGTTGATGTGAACGCAGATTGCTTTCACAGTCAGACTCTGCAGGGCGTGAACGATGTCAGCAGCGCTTGTATCTGTTTCAAACCACTTCATAGAATCCGAACAGATATCACCAAAGATATAAAGATCTGCAGCTTCTTCCTTATCGTCAGTTACTAACGAGAAGTATTTGCCAACCGCTTTAGTAATAGCCATCAGCCATTCCTCCTTTCTTCAGAAATTTATATGTGACCGCGAATCACTTGGCAGCGTCTTCCGACGTTGCATAGTTCTTCGTCAGTGCTCTGGTAGTTGTGAAATCTGTGTGCATCTCCGGATATCCAATAAGATGGAAGATCTCATCCAATGTCCAGCCGTCACCTCTCATCTTGGAGAGCTTGTCAGCTGAATCAATAATGTCGATATGCTTGAACCTTGCCAGGAATACGATGATGCGCTCATTGCGCTCGATGTAGTCCTCTTGGCCTACGATCAAGTTATTGAGGCCGTCATTGAGGCACTCCGCAATGGGGCTGACTGCATAAGTGATGAACTCATTCGTTGCATCGCTCTGTTCAGAGATCTCGCCTAAGTAAACAGCCTTCGGAATATCGAACGCTCTCGCGCATGCTTCCTCCGAAGCTTTGACGAGCGCATCGATCTTCGCTGCGTCAACATTGCTGGAACCGCCCGCGTTCAGGCTGTCGATCTTGACACCTTCCGGGAGCGTGATGCCCTCGATCTTGTCTGAGCAGAGCATCTTGATGATCCTTGATGCGTACTCCTTGCCCGTTACTACCTTGTCTCCGGTCTCGGTCTTCTCCACAAGCCTCGTCTGTCCGTTGATGTTGATGCCGAACTTCGGAACGTTGGCCAGCTGCACCACCTGAGAGATGGTCGTTGTGGTCTTGTCGTAGAGCTGTGCCACATTCTTGAAGTAATCGAGGCGCTTATTGTTCTCCGGAAGTCTCAGGTGCATGACCTCGTCAGCCTTGAAGTGCTTGTTGATCTGATATGTCGTACCGTCAGGGCCTACGAGGTTGATGTTCGTGTATGTCTTCGGCCTGAGGATGTCGTTTGAAGCCGTCCAGCTGTCTGCCAGGTAGAACATGTTGCGGGTGAAAACTACAAGAGCCTCATTATTGATGAGGAGCTTCTCGGTCACACGCGCCCAGAACTCGGTACCGGTCTCGTTATCGTTCGGCTTAATGTTCAAACGATAATAAGTCTCGTTATATGCGAGGCCTGTCTTACCCTGAATGACGATCTCCGACTTTGAGATAGCATTTGCGATCATAGCGACGCACTTCTGGATAGCGAACTTCGATGCGTTCAGCTGTGCGAGATCTTTAGTCAGGATCTCAATATAATCGTGGAGCTGTCCCTTCTCATCCTCGATAGGGTTCTTCTTGCTCCAAGGAAAATTAAATGCCATTGCTTTTCTCCTTAAATGTAGAGTGTCGGGATCTCCAGCTCATCCTTGCAGTACATAGCCACGTCAAAAGCCATGAATCCGTCTGTCTTTCTCAGCTCGGGTTCTATCTTTCCGAACTGTTTGTTTCCGAACTTGTCCGTGACCACCGCCACGTTGTTCGTGTACCATCTCATGATCGCGGACGGTCCGTAGTTGACTTTCTCGTTAGCGAAAGCCTGCTCGATGAACGGCGCGATGACTCCCGTCGCTGCTCCGAGCTTGCGGATCAGTCTTACGATCCCTTGAGGGTTTCCCTTCTCTTCAATAGAAAGGCCCTCGTTAACGAAGGCCTGCTTGAAAAGTGTGTATCTGTATGTATCCATCGCTATCTTCCTGACGTCGTAGTCTCTCAGATAGTTCCTGACTATATAACTCACGATCTCATCGACCGGAATGACGGGAGCATCCACTATCTCGAAATCTTCAAACTCCGGGAGGCCGTAGTTGGCCAACGGAAACTTGATGGACTCGAACTTCGGGCTCCGTTTGTTCACCCAGGTATGCTGTCTCCAGATGAACTCGCCCGTGTCGGTCTCCGTCAGGATACCCGCCGAGGCAAAGTCTCGAATATCCGCATAGTCCAGTCCCACGATCGCGGGCTGGCCTTTGGTATCCGGTGTGTATCGGGGAGTCTTCTTCTTGATGTCGTCATAGCAACACCTAAGGATATTCTCCCAGGATGTGATCGTCGCTTCGTTCTTCGCAGCCGGCATGTTCATTCTCTTAGTCATGAACTCGGGCCACTTCGACGGGAGCCTCTTGGCTTCCATATAATTCATCCTGACTTCTTCAGCCAGGATGGGGAAATACTCGAGCGACGGGTTAGCCTTATGCCAGGCTTCCGGATCATTTGCTTCCTTCTCATCATCCAGTCTGCAAAGGAACGGGAAGATGCGGAGCGGGTTCTCTCCGGTCCGGAGTATGTCTTCGCAGAGCGTCAGCTGATCGTCGAGCGGACCGTCCCTGACGTACCCTTGCGTCGTAATGATGAACTCACGCGGCGCCTGGATCTTGCCCTGAGCTGACTCGAAGACGTTGATCTGCGAGTAGTCCTGATATCCATGAAGCTCGTTCATTATCAGCATTCCGCACTTCTTACCGTCTTTCGTTCCTGCAGCTGACGTGTTGAAACGCATGAAGGCCTTAGTCACATTGTTGACTATGATCTCTTTCGTCCAGGAGAACTTCCCCTTGAACTTCTGTTTATGCGCTTCGAGCATATCCCAGCAGACGTTGAACGTGTCCTTGCTCTGATCTTCAGCGTTGGCCACGATCTCCACGTTGTAGTTCTTGACACCGTAGAGCGGAGTCATCAGGAAGCTTGCCAGCGGGACTATGAATCCGTCCTTGCCGTTTCCTCGGCCTTCGAGGATGACGAACTTCCTGAAGTATGCAAACTGCTTCGTTTCATCCGTATAAAAGAAGACCATCGCATAGATGAACTTCTGGAACGGAAGCAACGGGTAGTAGTTAGCCTCGCAAAATTGTATGCAAAGACGGTATGTCGGCTCGTCGAAGTACACGTCCTTCCTCTTGAGCAGAGGCTTGACGATATTCTCGATCAGGAGCTTCCTGTCTTTGTTTATCCATTTCGGGTGGCGCTTGGCATACTCGATGTAGTCACTGATTTCTTTACATATAGTCTGAGCCATCAGTTGCCTCCGCTACGGAAGGTTCCTGGAGCCCCAGAGTTTTCAAAATCGACAACATCGCGTTCACTATTTTCGGGAGCTCACGAACCGATTCATTGATTACTTCTCGTGTCACTCCGTTGCCTGATGTGCTGCTGATCCTGACGCCATTCGCATCGATGTCGTCCTGGAGCAGTTTAGCTGTCCGCCAATAACCGATATACTTTTCTACCATGTCTCGGTTAGCGGGCGTATCCATCTTCTTGGCAACAAGCTGAGATATGAGTGACTTCCTGATTTTGGTTTCCCCAATCTTTGCCATGTTTACCACCTCTCGGATGTTTTGAATATGGTCACGTGTCGGAACGGGAGCTGGCTCTCGGCGAAACGCTTCCACAGGTTCCTGTTCTTCTCTATTACAAATCCGAGGTCGTTCATGTCCCTCGGTCTGTTCCTTTCTATAATGTTTTTCCGGCACTGGTCCGGAGCAGTGTCGATCAAGATCCACTCCACGTCGGAGGGCGGAACATCCGCTGCCATAACCAGTTCCTCTGCGGAGGGGTACGTCGTAACGTGCGCCACATCAGCGCCGCTCCTGTAGAACCGGAGTGTGGCAGCGATCTGCTGTTCCTTGGTCCCGACTTCGCACTCAGTCACGTTTTTATAATGCTCGTTTGCATAACTCGACTTGCCTGCTCCGATCAGTCCGCAAATTACAAAAATCATTAAGATTTCCTTCCGTTTCCCACAGGAAACTCAATAAATCTCTCTTCCTGCCCCTCCCACCCCGCTACCTCAAAGGCGAGATATTTCGGGCTGCTGACCGGGGGGATGCCTCACCATTTTTCTTCAGTGAGCTTTTCAGATTTTTTTGCGAACCGAAGTTTGTCCGCTCCGGTCCGTCCGTGTATGAGGTTGTGACAGTCAGCACATAGGCTGGTCAGGTTGTTATCGTCAAGGCGCTTGTCCCAGCACTCCTTGAGTTCCTTGATATGATGTACGCACACGGCCCGCCTGATGTGACGGTCTCTCGGTCGCAGCTGTACGCCTGTCCGTACAGCTTCTTCCAGTCTGGCCACACACATCTGGCACTGATAACAATCGCGCTGCAGGATCTGCTCACGCTTTGTCTGCCACTCTGTGCTTTTATAAAATTTCTGATATTCATCCATAACAATTCCATAACAATGCAATTAAAAAGCCTGACATTCTGGCTGTCAGGCTTTACATAAGGCAGGATCATAACAAACAGTGTGAGAAGCTTGGAGTGTGGCGATAATGAAAACCCAAGTCGTTTGCTAAAATCTCTACTAACACAATATCATGAACTTATGGGACATCTTGAGACATTTTTATCCGTTCTGCTAAATCTCTCATAGATTCCGA
>JAEEGL016432732.1_pt1 | contig 20015 bp, 20 predicted proteins | sample 9134231 | NCBI WGS metagenome assembly JAEEGL01 (sample SAMN16246548, study PRJNA631951) | gut metagenome | biome: gut microbiome; feature: rumen; material: fiber-attached | host: Bos | place: Iran: Karaj | collected 2018-10
TTACCAGCGTACCTCTAAGTGTAGCCCCTTTTTCAATTTTCTCTTCAATGTCAATATATGTCTCCAACAGTTTTTCAGTAGTGGGAAGGTAGTAATTCATGAATACCCCAAGCTTATCTGCTTGCTTTGGATTCACATCAACCTCGTGAAAAATGGCAGCTACGACGCGTTCCATCTGATCAAGTTTTGCAGTAATACGACTATCATTTATCAGAGCATTCGAATCCCGTATTTTTTGCAAATACTCTTTTCCTCTGATCAAAATGTCTTCCACTTCCGGTGTGCGGGTTTTCATGCGTTCGCGCTCCTCAATCCTTTTTCGGTAATACCGATCGTAAACAGCAGGACGCTGTTTATATTTTTCATAATCTTCATCGGATACCATGAATACGAATGAATTCCGTCCGAAATGCCCCTGAGGTATCAACTTTCTTTTGACGGCTCTGTTTAGATCTCTGATCATCATTCGTGGGTTTGCTTTGATGAAGTCGGCGATGTCTTCAACAATATTGATCGTGCGGTATTTCAGGATATCCGTACATGCGGTATATCGCCGCGCAAAATTCAATTCCCTGATCCTTCCGATTATGATCAGTATATTGGCTAGGATGACGATGCCACCGATGATAATACCCGCTATACCAATGCCATGGTAAGCTTCAGAATAGACTACTACGCGGAGTGACCACAGCTGAAGGTAAAGAAAAATAGAACTCAAAGCCATGCTTAACGCAATCGTGATGAAAGATGCTTTCTTGGACCCATAAGGAAATACATATGCATCACGGCCACTTTCACCAATTAACTCTTTTAGTTGCGACTCAATTCCTACATAGTCTCCCGACTCAATTCCCTCTGATACTATCGCCGCGGCATTTTGCGCATTATTGATAAAAGAAGTATGAGAAGGATCTGATTTGCTTTTGGAAGCTTCGGGAAGAGGATCACCGGGTACCTCATGACTATTCTGATAGTTACGTTTTATTGCCTCGTTGTATTCTTTTTTATCACTCAAATAGCTTTCCAGGTTTTGTTGATATTTCTCATACCCATCCCGTTTGCAAACATCATATTCTAAATTGCAAACTGGGCATATGTGCTTATTAGTAAGCTTGAAATTATTGCTACCATTAAACGGCCTGACCAATCCTACTGAAATGATACGATGGCAAACAGGGCAAAGAAGTAAAATGGTTTTGGATCCAGGCTCACCTTGTAGGAGCACCATTTCCGGCATATCTAGTACCTCATTCAATTCTTTCCGTAGAGGGCGGCGTCTCTAATACATCGATATCAAACTGTGTACCGGGCGTTGCCGCCGGAATCGCCAAATTAGGAATAATTCCAGAGCCGGGTGTAGCGTTAGGCGATTCGATGTTTTGATTTACATCAGGCAACTGGAACAACCCCTCTGTCTTTGTAACCGGCGGAGCTGTTACGCCTTTGATCGTATAGGCATCAGGGGCATATTTCACATCGCCTTCCGCACTGAATCTGGAGTTTGAGTGGGCATATGTATTTGCATGAGATGTATGGCTGATATGGCTTGTATGACTTGTATGGCTACCATGGTTTGAATGACTTGCGTGATTAGAATGATTCGAATGACTTGCGTGACTGGTGTGACTGTAGTGACCGTTGCTTGATCGATGTGAGCTGTGCGATCGATGCGAACTGTGCGATCGATGTGATCTGTGCACCGCATATGAATCAAGAGACAGCAGTGTCCCTAGAAGGATAACCATTGTGCCAAGAAACAGCAGTTTGTTTCCGGGAATGTTTCCTTCCTCGTCCTCTATAAGGCTCTCAATTCTTTTTTGGATTTTTGGAAAAAGACTATCCATTATTCCGTCACCTTTATGCATGAGCCGTAGTACCAGGTAGTTGAATAACTGACAGACGGGGTTACATAGTAATCACATTCTCCATTAGGCAATCCTCCGACGAACTCACCAACAAGCTTATACCCGTCCTCGTTCGAAGGATAGAAATATGTTCCCCGTCCATTCATCTGATCTTCGGCCCAGCTTCCGTTATAGGAAGCGCCACTTGCCCAAGTATAAGTTCCGACGCCTTCCTTTTGTCCGTCGGAAACCTTTCCATCGTACTTATCACCGTTGCTGTACTGAATCTGCGCATTCCCATTCAGCCCGTTTTCATCCATGTCTCCGTTATAGCTGGATCCATCGGGAAGCTCGATCATTACGCCGTAGGGCTTTCCATTTCTGATAGAGAACGAATAGCTGCCAAACTCATTGCTCATGTCGTAGGTTCCAGAAACAAAAGTATTGGCATCGAACTGTCCGTATAACTTGCTACCGTTGGCAAAAGTATATGTGCCTGTTCCGGACATTCTGTCCCTCGACCATTCACCGTCATAAGAATCTCCGGTGGTCCATACATATACTCCACCACCGGATCTGACGCCATCATCAAATGCACCTGTGTATCTGTCTCCGGTTGCGAAGACCAACTCTCCGTTTCCTTCCAACGAAGTCTGTGAGCATTTCCCAATGTAGTATGACCCGTTTTTAAATACTATTTCTGCTTCGTCCGGCATCCCCTTTTTAAAAGATATGCGGTATATTCCTGTGTTGTTCTTAAAAGTACAGTCTCCGTCTATAAAAGCATTCTCAGCAAAAGTACCCTTATAGGTTGTTCCGCCAGACGTGACGTATGTACCCTGCCCAGACATCTGATCGGCTTCCCATTCACCATCATATACTGTGCCATCATCCCACTCATACGTACCCCTGCCGTTTTTTTGAGAATTCAGGAATTCTCCTGAATATACTCCGCTGCGAGGAACCCGGAGTTCGCCGTACCCCTCCATGTCATTTCCATTCCATTCACCGTTGTAAACCGCGCCTGAAAAAAACGTGAAAGTTCCTTCTCCATCCAGCTCGCCGAAATTGGTCTCTCCAGTATATACGCCTCTGACCGTCTCCAGTGATCCGCTTTCCCGGATTTCTTTTTCCCGAGCAATCCGATGAGGCAAATTGTTCGAAAGCCCGTATATTACGAGCCCTAGTCCAAGAAGAATCTCACACGCTACAAACAGCCAAATATGCAACCGGGAGCGTTTGCTGTTGGATTGTATTGCAGTATTATATTCCTTCAACGGTGATGTGTTCTGCTTCTGCCTCGGTTCATATGAATCGTTCGGCATGGTGTTCACAGTCGAGCGATAGAAATCTGCTTCCCTATTGAAATAAGCCATCAGCTATTACTCCATTGTTCGAAAATCCCGACGATACTATCCTCGTTTTTCAACAGATATTCAAAAAGAATATCCAACATCCCGGAATAAATCTTGCAGCGATATGTATGCGGCTCTCGTTCTACGACGTCTTTTTGTGCGGAATAATTCAGCACCGGACAGGTACCGCAGTATGGTTGATATACGCAATCGCAACATGAAGGCAATGATTCCAGTACACTGGCAGCACAGACGGTACGGCACGCCCCATGTTTCATCAGGCTCTGATAATCGCTGTGAAATACATCGCCAAGCAGAAATGCGTCATCTCCCATTTCCGCCAGCATCCTGCCCTCATCACAGGTAAAGATCCTTCCGTCAGCAAAATATGCCAGCTGCCCGATCCCGCCCCCACACGGTGAACGAAGCTCCATATAGTTCAGGTTGTATCCATGCATTCTCTTCAGGAGAATTGTAGCATGAGCCTCCTGCATCTGGTATCCGGAGAGATTCTGCTTAATCACTTCGCGCAGTATTTCTCTGTAAAACTGCAAGAACTCTTCCGGGGTATAGCCAATGTCCTTCCAGCTAAGCGAAGCTTTGCCAAGCGGTGTCAACGGGCGGACAAAAATACTGTTAAAGTTCATCAAGCGATATCCTTCAACAATTTCCCGAGCATACCCCAGTGAACACCGCGTGGTTGTTTCGATTGCTCCTACAGAGAGGTTTCGACCCTGTATCTTTCCCACCGTGTCTTTAACAGTGTTAAATGAGCCGTTTCCGTTCCGATATGGACGGTTGCTGTCATGGACGAATTGATCTCCGTCAAGCGAAGTAGATATTCCAACATGATACGCGGCAAAGAATTCCAGCATATCATCATCAAGAAGGGTCAGATTAGATACCACGCTGTAACTGATCTGATGCTGTCCCTTATGTTCTTCTGCATATAGCACAATATGCCGCACTACTTCAAAATTCAGCAAAGGTTCGCCGCCCTGAAACTCAAAGCTAAGATTGGGTGTCGGGGACTGTAGTGCAATATCGACAGCACGCTCCGCTGTCTCAATGTCCATGAACTGGTTTGGGCATTCCGTACCGTTGTTGGCCTGACAGTAAACACAATTCAGATTACATGCAGTCGTAACAACGAATATATGTAGCGTGGTAGCCTGCGCCATGAACCCTTTGATTTCACGAAGATCAAAATGGTTTAGAGCCGAGAACTCGATGTCGCTCTCATCATAAATCATCCTGGCATTCAGCAGAGAATTCGCCAAAGAAGGACTAAGGGAGTCTCTCTTCTCAATCATCTGTCTGAAGTCCTGCTCTGTCAAAAAGAGATAATCGCCAAAGTCGTTGGTCAGGAGAACTTTGCCACCCAACCTTTTGAAGTTAAAATAGTTCAGCTTCATCATACAGGCATCAGTTCGTCCTTCACCAAAGCTAATGTTCCTGCAAAAACCCCGCCGCAGGCATCTTTTACCGAGCATGACTCACACGCATCCGCATAGCGGATCTTATAGTCTGTAATGCTCTTGTAGCAGACAGTCCAATATCTGGCGTCTACAGTACACAGCGGGAAATTATAGAGGCGTACATCAATACCGGCATTCACCAGAATATCCGTAGCTTTTTGGACTGCATGTGCTGATGCCCGATACGGAACCCAGATGTCGTCCCTGTTATGAAACGCTGCACCGGTCATTTCCATTGCCATTATGCATACACGTTCCGCATGTGGCAAATCGCTTACAATCAGTCCGGCAATCGACGGAAGGTCATCCAGATTCCCCCGGCAAACAACGATTCGGATCTCCAGCCGGAGCCCTAACTTGTGGAGCCTGTGGAGCCCAGTCAGCGTCTGAATAAAGCTTCCCGGCGTTCTGGAAAGTGAATCATGGATAGCCGGGCAGGAACCATGAAGCGGTATTCCAAGGATACTGTTCTGAGGCAAAGTCTCAGCTAGGAGATCGCAGTATTCCCTGATTGCAAATGCTCTGCCGTTTGTCAGGATCAGGAATTCTGTCTGCGTGAACTTGGAGCGGCAAAACTCCAGCAGTCGGAAGATCTCTTTTCCTGCGAGAAATGGTTCTCCTCCGGTGATGGTAATATGAGGGGTGGAAACAGATACGTGGATAGCCAATTCTATCAGATGCGAAACAGACGCATCATCCGATCTGCGCCTGGTGATTTCCGGCATAGGGCACATGATGCAGTTTGAATTGCATTTTCCCGTAACGTAAAATAGGTTGTCGTCAGCCCGGTCATCATAGCATTTATTTACTCTTCCGTCTGGAAATACTTCGAAAGCATCGTAATTGTTGCAGCAGCGCAGTTCGTCGAGCGTTGAGGCATCGACGTCTGTACTCAGTCCGTCTGGATAAAACTCCAACGAACAGTCGTGCAAGAATATATGATCTACATCTTCAGCAAGCAAATCCAAATGTGCTGTTTCATCCAACGCGAGAGAGAATATCCGATATTGTCCGCCGAAATCAGTTAATTTCATTCTCATTGAATAATGCCCCAAATCACGAAATACGCCATATACCCCATCAGAAGGAAAACAGCAAATGGGATTTTCCGGACAATCACGATGGTTTTCTGCCCGCCTTTAGTTTCAGACCACAGGCGGATGCTTTCAACTTGCGCATCAGTCAGGCGATCCTTTAGGCTCTCTGATGAAATCCCCGGGAGATTCGGAACCTTAGAATTCTGCATCAGTAAAGATGAGCCGGCAGATAGAATCATACCGCGCCGTACAGCAGATGAGTCGATTTCCTCATAAAGGCAGGTCCTGATGGACATCTGGGAAAGCAGCAGAACAGCCGTAACAAGATACGTCCGCGGATTTATGGATATGGGTATCACGCCCAGAAAAACAGACAGTACAATGTCGATGACAACTACTGAAATAATCACGAATTTATTCTTCAGCAGTTGTATCCGCATACTGAGCCAGGCCATCGCCATGCATGCCGCCAGAGCTATCCATGCAAATATCTTCAGACCAAAGGATCCCAGTAATTGAAAAAGGAGATTAATAAGCGTGACATATACGGTCGCGCAGAGATAGTTTTTTAGATAATTCTTTAAGTAGTTCGCAGTGTATTCCTTGCTGATTTTGGTTTTTCCCTTTGTCAGACTGATAAGCGAATAAAACAAAAGGTACATGTACCCGAAGAAGATTGCGAAAAGTATCGTCAGAAACAGGCTAACCTGCCCTCCGCCGAAACCCAGGTACATTGAAGACGGATACAGTAGAGAGAGAACTACTACCAGTTTGAAATCTCCTCCGGCAAAGTCATGAACCAGATAGAGTACAAGCGCTAATGCAATCGTCGACAGCACATTAAGAAGGAACACAAACGCAATGTCCCGAGCAAACAGTCCATAATAAACCCCATCCAGAATAAGGGCAACGCAGAAGAAAACCAGAACGTGTATGTTCCGGACGACTCCCACCTTAATGTCTGTGTATGAAGAGATGATTCCGATTGCCAGCATGCAAGCCAGCGATATATATTCCAGGATGTGCATCTTACTGGTTTTCAAGATTAATCATGTAATTCATAAACTCCCTGACTGTAATAACCGGGTCATATCTGCATTTGACAAAGCTCGCCACCCAAGCTTTGGGCGTATCTTGTATAGTAATCTTTGCGTAATCCAGGTACGCCGTTATCGCCTCATCCAAACATGGACGGGAGAAAATCTCTTTATTGATCGACAGTATCGGGGCAGCCCTCTGAGAACCAATCTTTGAGAATATCGTTTTCGTTGAATGTCTGCCCATCTTGATCTCCCTCATCTTCAGATTCTGGTTCTGCAATCACGGTCGTTGCCATCGCCCGAGCCAGCATCAGCTCGCGGATATTCTTTGTCTGTAGGTAAATCTCATGCCGTACGCTCTGGGCAAGCATCTCATTCAGGAAAGTACGCTCATCCACCGACACGTCAGTATTCTTTGGTTCGATTTCAACATAATAGTAAACATCGTCTGAATCCAGATAGATATACGCTTGATCTGTAAAGCTGTACGCAGCCTTCAGCAAAGCTATCTTTGGATAGAGAGATTTCTGAAACTGATACCGAACCATTACTTTAATTCCCCTGTTCTTATGAGATATGATTACCCAAAACTATAATGCAGCAGATCCACATAAAGAACGCCACGGCTGGAAGCAAATACTAAGTCTATGCTCTGTGATCATGTAATTATTATTTCATTATACCATAATCCATGCCATTATAGAAGAAAAACTAGCGATATAGATGCTTTTTGTCATGGAATCAAAATGGTAATACAGGCGCATATATAGCATAGTTTTAACTGCAGGCCGAAACTCCCTCAGGCTTTCCCTTATTCCCCATGCCGTTCCATGTACTCCCGAATAGCGGCACAAATGATGTCGCGTTTGTTCTTGCCCTCCAAAAATTCGATTACGTCATTCTCTGTCTTGCGGAATAGTTTGACAGAAAAGATACGGGTATTTTCCGCATCCCACTTCTTTTTGCTGGGTGCATCTGACATTGCAATACTCAACCTTTCGTTACAAAGAAATTCAAACTTAAAAATGTGTGATATGCCTTTTAGAACAGTCCCTGCATCTTTGCCTGAACCAGTGCAACAGTTGCACTTGCTCCTACTCCTAGCAAGAAATCTTTTAATCCGATAAATGCAGCTTTAATTACTGTTGGTTTCTTCTCTTGTGCTATCTTTTCTTTGATATCAGACAGCAGTTCTATCACTGCTTCCATGTTTTCATCTGAAAGCTTTTCATTATCAATTGCATCTTCGATTTCAGCGGCTGTTCTCTTCGCTTTTTCATATGAAAACTCTATAGAAGTACTATCCGTAGCGATTACAACTGAATTCTCTACTGGCGCGTTAATAACACTTGTGTTTCCATAGTAGTTGTTGATAGTTTGCGGAATCCGCTTTGCGGTTTCTTTTTCGTTAGAACTAAATTGCATTCCTTCCCCAAGAATTCCTTCTGCCTCTAGTTTGATTGTCCATTCCAATACGGCATTTTTCACTTTCTCAACGATGTCACCAATTGCAGGCGTCGACATATGAAGCGCATATTTCATGGGGAGTGGTGAAGAAAAGATTCGATTTAATAACTCAAGTTGCTCTCCTGTAAACTCCATTACAATGCCATCATTGCCATCATTACTCAGCGTACATAAGGCAATGATTTCTGAAATTGAGTTTGGGACGCGCTTAATGCAAATTGAGTCTTCCAATTCGTTGTTCGGTATCGATGTGGGAATCCAACCATGGTATGGATTGAGTGCCTTGAGCACTCCTCTTACTTCGCGATAATCGGGAATGGCGTCGTCACTTCTATATCCGTTAAGCTCACAAGAAAGCCATTTATCAAATTCAGTGAGATTAAGCTTTACAGCGATAAGATGCGCTTTTCGCAGAACATTAACGATATCGCAGGTGGACCTTGTGATATCAGTCTGAAGATCAAGTACAATATAGCTCATTTTGGCTCCTTTATCGTCATACAACTTCTTAGGATTGCAATTCTACTTCATGTCATTCCGATGCTCCATTATCATGTTTTATTTTATGCTCGTCATAACTGAGACTACTGTAAAATGCTATATTCATTTGTCCTAACTAAAGAGTTTCTAATTTGCGGAATGATAGTCTGATCGGCAGGAAACCAAAGCATATGTGTTACTTTTGGGGAGTATACTGCATTTTATAAGACTTCAGGTTCAGCTAATGCTTTTAGCTTTGATATCGCTTTTAAAAGTACCTCCGTGTCCCATGCTCGAAGAATACGCTTATCAAACAGCCGTTGTATCGGGTTCACTTTTCTCGAAATAGCATAGGGACTATATCTGATATCAACTATTTCAAAAGCATCACTTGACGGGGTCACAGCCCAGCCAACCGAAGGTACTGGTTTCTCTATTTCAACGTTCTCGAAGCGATCCAACAATGCCGGGCAATGATTAGCAAGTAGTTCTTGCATTGTTGAATAGGTTTTTACTTTTCCGAAAGACGGAGAATAATAATAAGTTATCGTCCCGTCCACGGGATTCATCATAATGTGGTTCCAAAAATCAACATCTACTATGCAGCCATGTATTTTCCCTGTCCCCCCGAAGTTCTTTACTGCTGATGCAACCTGCTCTTGTATTTTGCGATAGGGGGAAAGCGCAATAATATATGTCTGCACCATTATCATAAACAGTGGATAGTATGCCTCAAAATCTCCCGCACTATCAATTTTGTTAATTTGGCCGCCATTACAGATGTATATCCCTTTTGGAGATGAAACGAAAAAACCATAATATCCTTCTCTCTTGATCATCAATAGTTTTCCGCTGTAATCTCTAATGTGATTATTGATGTGTCCCGTTCCTGGGACATCTTCATTCATATAGCGATAGAACTCTGTAAACTCAGAAACCGTTATTTCTCTGATGCCATCCGGGTCTGCAGCAAAAGGATTACGCGGCTTGTAGATATCCACTCTTTTGAACGTGAATCGGTTCTTCGAATAACCGACTTGATTGTCCGCGTAATAATGAACATTGTTTCTATCATGGATAGAAGTATTTCTGTGAGTATGACCACTGAAAAAAACTGTGTTCGTTAGGTCGTCATCCGAATTCATCCAATCAGAGAAAGGCGTGTGGGATAAAACAACCAAAGAACAATGATGTTCCTTTGCCAGCTCTTTGCCCTCATAATAAGTATCAATCCACTTATTCGCCAGCATCCTTTCTTCTTCAGGGTCTATTGCAGATCCATAAATCATTTGATTTGCATTGAACTCCGCGTTTTGGGGAGCAAATCCAACCCCGCCGACTATTATAACATTACCAGAGAACAAATCCTGTATATCATATGACTTCGGATCATCTTCTCTGCTTAACGGTTCATAATGATACTTTCCCGTCTTCGGATCAATTACACTGCGCATTGGAATGCGATGCTTGCCGAGCCAGGCAATATCTGAATTAAGAAACGTGATACCGAGTTCGGAGAATAAAGCAGAATAGTTCTTTGCGCAAGCAGAATATGTTTCAAAGCCCCAAAACTCATGGTTGCCTAATACAGCATAAACATACTTGCAACCAATGTTCGCCCGATACCGTTCCCTCCGATAAGTATCGAGTTCAGATTCCAACTTCCAAAGCTGCTGCTTAATATCCTCGCTACGGTTATAGATCTCTTTTATTGCTGTCGGTACTGAGTTATACTCCGTTAGCGACTTTACCGCACGATATGCCCAAGGGTGTTTCTTTTTCCAAATTTCAATTTGCCGTTCGCACGCGTCCAACTCCTTTTTTAAAGATGCTCTTTCTCTACGACTTGCATCAAATGCCTTCTTTTCAAGTATTCTCCATGTAGTTTTGAATGTGCGATAAAACAGAGCGGCAATTTCGAAAGACGAGGCAATATCCCCACCAAAAAGTATTACAGGAGATTTAGAATGCCGGATTTCATACACAATGTCTCCTTCTAACAACTTTAAGACAGTATTGCCTATATATTCAATTACGTCCTTATCAATTGCACCGTTAGGAAATGCAGCTACGATATGATTGTCAAGGTGAAGGTCGCTGATATAATACACAGGCAAATGTTCGTCAGTGCGTTTGGTTCCTTGGCTCAACACAGCTGGGTATGTGGATTGTGGCAAAAACAAGTCTTCCGATATCTCAGTCAGCGCTTCTGCTCCTTCCTCATTTATTGCAGAAGATGCTGTTTTTTCATGGATGACATTTATACAGCTATGATATAAGTCCATAATCATTCTCCTGAAGGAAAAACCGACATCAGCGTAGTAGCTTATTACAAATAATTATATCATAGATGGAACTGGGTTAGAAGAAAAAAACAGGCGGTCGACATTGTGAAATATGCCAACCGCCTTCCATAATGTATGGCAACGTTGACCACTAGCAATGTATGACCAGCGACCTTTCAATGAGATAAATATTACCCATGCCAACTCGTATTATGGCACCACAACACAGCGGATGACATGTCTGCAGAAAGAGGTGTCATAAGGACAGCGAGGAATAATTGGGAGCTAGAGACAAGCGGTTCTCAATTTGAAATAAGAAAGCACCAGCATTCCAAAAAGTGAGTGGCGATAGTTACACTTCATTTGCAGGTATTGAATAAGCCCAAAGAAACTGATACAATTATTATATTATAGTCCGGAGCTGCCTTGGTATAATAGTATATATTGTTTGAAATGAGGTGCGGCAGATGGCTAATCTGGATTTAATTGAGTTCTCTCAAATCCTTTATGAAGTGTTTGGCAAGGATACATTTCTTGAAGAGGAATTGACCAAGGGGTTTTGGGAAACACTCTGCATACGGTGCAACGATTTCTTTAAGGAAAACGACCGAATAAACCTCGACAGAATCCAGTCCCCGGACATGAAAGAATGGCTGATCACACCGAAAGCAGTACAGGATGAAGATAACCAGGCCCGTTATGACGGGATGGAACTCAGGCTGGATCCTGCACTGGATGATGAACTGGAGCGATATATCAATGACCAGTATTCCGGCCGGCATTATTCTGATTCGTTTTCACGCGGTGACAGCTATACGCCCCGCATGTCAGAAACACTTCCATCGTATGAGGAGAAGTGGTCAGGTAAATGCTACGATAGCGAATCTATGGCGAGTGCCACCCCGTACCCCTCTGAATCGGAGAGTGACCTCATCTCTGATGACTTTGACATCGACGATGACTTTGATGATGATTTCTTCGACGACATTGAGGACACTTTCTCCGAACATCTTCTGGGCCTGTTGAAAGGCCGCGAAGAGAGAGACTCCGAGATTTATAAGCGTGCAGGAATCAGCAAGCAGCTCTTCAGCAAGATTATTTCCACCAAAGATTATTATCCGACGAAAAGCACTGCGATTCAGCTCGCAATCGGTTTGCAGCTTGATTTGGACCAGACGCAGAAACTGCTTGAAAGCGCAGGTTATGTATTGACCCGCAGCAGTAAAGCAGATATCGTTGTAAAGTTTTTCATCGAACGGAAGCATTACAATGTTGCTTTCATCAACTTGGCATTAAGTGAGCGTGGGCTGCCGTTGCTGAAGACCGGACTGAGAGCATAAACGTCAAATGGCATTTGACCATATCCCCCTTCAAGTTTGCTACAATTAGCTCACAAACTTGAAGGGGGATTTTTCAATGAACAACAATCTGACAGAAATCGTATTCATCCTTGATCGCAGCGGTTCTATGCAAGGACTTGAGGCCGATACCATTGGCGGTTTCAATTCCATGGTGGAAAAGCAGAAAAAAGAGCCGGGCGAGGCACTTCTCTCCACAGTCCTGTTCAGCAACAGAAGCGAAGTCGTTTATGATCGCGTGGATATCCAGAAAGTCGAACCTATGACGGACCGCCAGTATTGCGCCTATGGCAGCACTGCTCTTCTGGATGCAATTGGCGACGCGATTCATCACATTGCCGATGTCCACAAGTATGCTCGGGAAGAAGACCGCCCCGGCAAGACCATTTTTGTGATCACCACGGATGGCATGGAGAATTCCAGCCGTAGGTATAGTTACGAAAAAGTCCAGCAAATGGTCAAGCATGAGCAGGAAAAGTACAGCTGGGAGTTCCTGTTTCTTGGCGCGAACATGGATGCGATTACAGAAGCGCAGAGATTTGGCTTCCGTGCTGACCGTGCGGTCCGCTATAACTGCGATAGCGCTGGCACCAGCCTGAACTACGAGGTTTTGAGCAAGACAATTTCTGATGTCAGGAGCGGAGCCGAGATCGAGGAATGCTGGTGTGCCGACATCGATGCGGACTTTAAAAAACGTGGTAACGGCTGATAGCGAAACGGAGGCCTCGCCGATGGGGTTTCGAAGCAAAAATAGGAATAAGGAAAGAAACTACAAAGGAAGAAAGAATTATATAAGAAAGAACGAAAGTTTGACAGCCGCGTAATTGTTCTCTATATTGCGAAACGCCGGGACGTCACCGAAAAGCAATCTGAACTCACGAAAATGCTCAGAAAGGAATACAGCGATGGACATTCAGAAAGAGATCTCGATCTTCCGCAGCATAAAGGACGATTTCATCAGCGCGGTGCATAAAGGTGTGGTATCTAAACCGAATGATCTTCTCCCGTGGCTTCGTAGCAGACTGCCTGAAGAAGATCTCAAGCCGGACACGGAATTCGGTTTTACAACCGCCGCAGAGGAACTGGCTTTCGTGAACCGTGTGCTCAGACGGGATGCCGGAGCTGTGGCACGCGTCAAACTAGCTGTTGAGCGCGGCGATACTGAGGAGGTTGCCCGCCTAGTGAACGGCTTTGATCAAATGGGCAGTGCGGATTCGGTAAGTGCTACAGCAGAACCCCCCAAATATTTCAATTCTTTCTGGTCTCTCATGACGTTTGTGGATGTCAGCCAGATGTGCACAAAACCCGGATGTACGACCTGCGGCTGTATGCCTTTTCGGAAACTCATCTACAGCATCGGGGGATATAACATAAAGAAACTAATCACCGCTGTTTCTGAGGAAGATGCCGAAAGGCAGGATCCGGAATGCTGGTATGAGCCATTCCGTGTTATAGCTTTCGATTTCCCGGATATCCTCAAAATCGATTGCCCGCTTGTTAAGCGTTACAAGGTCTTACGGGATGAATGCCTTGCCGAGATCGAGCGGCACCGTGAAAATAGCTTGCGACAGCAGGAAGAGATACACTTGCAGGCTGTTGCCAGGAAACAGGATAACCGGTTGGCTCATGAGAAGCGGTCTCAAGAAGCCAGAGAGCGATACTATCGATCGCTCCGTGAAGAAGCAAGTGTTATTCAAAAAAGTGAAAAGGAGTAGCTGCCAATGCCGTTCAAGTACAATGAGAAAACAGATAAGGACTGGTTCATGATCCCGCTTCATATGGGAACGCCCATATCCCGGGCGCAGATTCAGGACTACGCAAGCTGTATGAACCTCTCTCCCGACGTTTGGGTGCAGGATGCCCTTGTATGGTTCATGCATGAATGCGACAGACAGGGCGCTCACGGCAAGCAGGAGGAAATCCCCTACGATCCTTATGCCGGATACACTAAGCGCGCACAATGGCGTATCTCTCTGTCTGAGTGGTTGATCGGTCTGGCCGATAAAATCGTTGGCTTAACAGACGTGTAAAGTGACTGTATCGTTCCTCAATCGCCTGCCGTGAAAAGCGGGCGGCTGAGGGAGGACAGCATCTGTATCATGCTCCGTCATCAGAAACAACAAATCATATGCTTAAAAAAATAATGTGGAGGTTGTTACCATGACGACTTACGAGCAGAACTGCATTCACTCTTTTCCAGCGGGGCATGATCAAACCGAATACAGAACCTTCTGTTTCAATGATGGGAGTAGCCCATCAAGCAAAGCATACATCGCAATTCCGTATGGGGATGGCGGGATCTTGGACAGCGTCGCCATTGCTGACCTGGATAAGGCCGGAAGTATTTCTCATATTTCCACCGGAGGAGAAAGCCATTGTACGGACCTCAATGTCAAAGACGTCGTAAAGAGCTTGACCGAACAGGATAGGCCACGGAAAACGATCCCCGAAGTATATCTTGCGGCAGATCTGTATTTGGATCGAGATCCTTGCAACAGGGACATTCGAAACCGTTTTGATACGGTTTTCGAGAAGTCCTGGTTGAACTGGCTGTTCCGCTGCAATGCGGAACGCATACTTTCCTACAATCCGGATACCTCTTGGCATGAGCGGGAAGAGATGTACCGAAATGTCTTCGGCTATCTTTTTGCAAAGGCCATAGAGATGGAGTATACCCGCACCCGTGCCGGAGAGAAACCGTTCTGCATCTATGATCCTGTAGATGCATGGGCTGGCGTCTTCAGGTGTTCATTGGATCCCGGGAAGCAAAGGGAACTGGAATACGAACATGCTCGTGGACGCGATTTCTTTGATACCTACAAATACTCATACTGTGAGGAGTGGGAAAACACTTTTGTACCTATTAACTGGTGTGCAGGAAAGAAAACGTTTCATGCGCTCGTCGGTCTGCAGCATATTGCTCAGGCATATTCCGGTGATCTTTTGAAGTGGTAAGCTGAGTACTCGGGCGGGCGGCGGCCTTTTAACACTGCCGTCCGCCCAATTGAATGGCGCATTGAGGAGACTCCTGTATAGATCAAGCTGAGACGGTTTGCAAAGGAAAAAGATACCCCCTACAATCATAGTATGCCTGTGAGGAATTAGGGTGAATTGGTATTGACAAATAAGGCCGGGATTAAGCACTGCAGTTGCTTTTGCATATCCGCTATGATAAACTGAAAACACTACATAAAGTAGCGGAAAAGGCTGTATTCATGCTTCTTAATTATGAAATACATAGGAGTTTTTGCCGTAGCAATAGAGCAATTGGAGCTGGAAAAAGTGTAAGACGGGGAGGAATAAAGCGTGTTTGGGAAGCTTAAAGCAGTTCCTATTGTAAGCCACACAATAGATGTTGCCACTAATTTTTGCTCAGCAGCAAAAGCTGGAGGATTAACAACTACCAACTACTTCGCATTGTTTGAGCAAGTATTAATTGCTTTCGATAAGTATTTGTGCGTTTATGTGCTAAAGCAACCGACGCTTGGTGATGCGATTGAAAAAGAATACCTATCAGGAACAAACCAGAGATCTTTTTTTGGCAATGGCAAGGAAGCGGCAAGACAAACAATAGATCGAGTTTTTAATCAGTTGGAGACTTCTTGTTTGGCATATGTAAACAGTCCAAACGCTTCAGCAGAGGGATGGCTAACCACGCTTTTCAAAACAATGGCGAATAATCTAAATATTGCCTATACAATAGACACAGAAAATCTTTGCTATAGCGTGTACGACAATTTGATAAACTACATCTCTGCTTATTGCAGAAAATAATTTTGATGCTATTTAATAACTGCATTTCTTTATCACGCATGTCATAGGCAGTCAGCTTAATCTGAAGGGGTATAATGCTTTTCTTCGTACCAGTGTGTGAATCATGTAGAGGGGATTTGTACCATGCTCAAAACTGAAATGAGCGAATCTAATGTAAATAGTGAACCGCTTGAAATAGAGCGAAAATTCCTTATCCGCTATCCAAATCTGGACCTTCTTGAGCAAATCTGCTCAGGGAAAATGTCTGTTGCCCAGACATATCTTGCTGCGGAAAAGAACCATTCCCGGAGACTGCGAATGCAGGAATGCGGTGGTAGTACTGCGTATTGGTATAATGAGAAAGAAAAAATCACTGATGTGACTAGAATCGAACGGGAGTGGGAGATATCAGAAGAAGAGTATAAAGAACTGCTGCGTGAAGCAATTCCGGGCTCAAAGACCATCTTTAAGACCCGGTACTGGATTCCTGCTGGAAAGCATTGCTTTGAGGTCGATGTTTTCCCTGAATGGAATGATCGAGCTTTTGCGGAAGTGGAACTGGAAGATGAGAACCGGGAGTATGAGATACCAGACTGCCTCTCGATAATTAAGGAAGTCACGGAAGATGGGCGGTATACTAATCATTCTTTAGCAATAAACGGATTTGTATTTGAAGATTTCTAAGCACGGCGCACATATTCTGTTGCTGGACTACAGAGCATCTGTAGAGAAGCAAGCTGTTGGTGTGATTTACTTACTGGGAAGGACTTTCATCCCCTTTGCTGGGCTAAGTGAAGGAGAAACCCAGGCAAGAGATGAGTATATGAAAAAGCTCTTCGAAACAGAAAGAAGAAAGATAATCATCAATCAGTCGGGTTATCAGTATGGTATGTTTGAAAAATGAAGGGAGCCCATTTATGAAAAGACTATTTAGTGGGATAGGGGCAGGCATTGTTGTTTTATCTATTGTTGCTTTTTTTGTGGCTCGTGTGCTTGCAGTAATAGATCTATACAGAATTGGAACCAAGCTATGGGTTCTGGTTGTCGGTTTTCTTGCTGTACCAATCGGTGATATGTTTTTCATTGGGGCGCTAATAGCATCTAAGATTTGGCTCCCTGTAATCATTTACGCTGCTTCTTTAATCGTTGTCGGGATAGCTAAGGGTGTATCAGATTAAACACTGACTGAGCATAATGCATCTTATAGTTGCAATACAAGGAACACTATAGAGACGGAGAAAGAGACTGATATAGCGGTGTTGAGCTTACACTCTACAAGGTCGCTGGTGGCAGCATGGACACCAAGAAGATCAGCGAGGATGAGTTTCCCAGTTAGATCACAAGATAGTAACATTGACAAGGCATTGATAAAAACCAGATAGGAGAGTGCTGTTAAATGAAAAAAGCCTTATGTTTGATACTTTGCTGCTGTTTTCTTATCGCTTGCTTACCTTTCTATGCGAGTGCCGCGTCTGTCATTCTGTCTCCGCAAAATCTTACTGTAAACGGCCAACCTGTTTCCTGCGAAAAATATAATATTGATGGGAGCAATTATTTCAAACTCCGTGATATTGCGTTCCTGCTGAATGGTACACCAAATCAGTTTGAGGTTGGATACAACGCCGAAACAAAGACAGTAACTGTAACCTCCGGCCTCCCATACACGCCAAATGGTGAAGAACTTGTGATTGGTATGGACAGGTCTTCAACCGCCGTTCCCTCTTCTCAATCTATTGTTATCAACGGCGTCGTAAATACCAGCCTAAGCGCTTACAATCTGGCAGGTAACAATTTCTTCAAACTTCGTGATCTAGGAGATGCTCTTGGTTTTTCCGTCGATTATGATGGTGAAACGAATACAGCAATTATTCAGACAGCTACTCAGTCACCGGCTGTAGATAATCCCTTTGAGGGAACCTTTGTTTTCGATGCTGTAGGTATTCTCGGTGAAGAAGATTTCACACTGTTAAACGACTTTGCCAAAGAAGTATCCAGTCAATACTCTTGTGGCGTGTATATCGCTGTTTTTGACAATAAGGCTGAATTGGAAGCGGAGAATATCGAAATGGTGGCCGAGGGCGCTTTTCTTGGCCTTAATCTCGGTATCGGCAGTGATAAATGCGGCATTCTGCTTGCTCTATCAATTACGGATAGGGAATATGATATTTGTGCCCATGGGGAACTAGCTAACCGCATTTTCACTGACAGTGCAAAGAATGCTATTGCAGACACATTCATGGACTCGTTTAAGAACGATGCCTGGGCAAACGGATTTTTCTACTATATTACAGTTTGCAAAGAGCTACTTCAAAATGATGGTGCCGTTCACGTCTTTGACGTCACAGAGCCCAAGCTCCTCAGCGTAGATGAATGGGCAATGCTGGATGCTTCGGCTGCTGTTCTTTGTAACAACTATAAATGTGATGTTGTAATTGCAACGTTCAATGACATGCGTGACTATGGTTATTCTGATATTGAATCCTTCTCTGAGGCAGTTTATAGAGAATGGGATCTTGGTGTCGGCGATGACCGCTGTTGCATAGTCCTTGTGTTGAGCATGGCAGAAAGAGACTATGATATTCTCTATCACGGAGCCGTGGCACAACAGGTTTATCAATTAGCGGGCAATAATGGACTCGCAGAGTCTTTCCTTAGCTTTCTTGCAAAAGATGAATGGTTCGAGGGCTTCGGGAGCTTCCTTTCCAAATGTGGCGACCTGCTGATAGAAGTTTCAAAATAATTGATTGATTTGAAATGAGCATAACTTTTACAATACAACTGAACCCGCAAACAGCAGTTTTAAGTAGCACGGATTCGAGCGAAAGCAAAACATTCAAAAGAACAAATTAAGGAATCATTTATAATTCGCAGTTGAGAGTGCCTTATGAGTGACTGCTAACAAAACAGGAGGCAAATATGGTAGTAGTGATTATAGTAATTATTGCAATCATTATTGGAATATGCATATCTAGCGCGAAATCCAAAGACGATGCAAAAAGGAATATAAAGGTGCAGGATGCGATGCAAAGTGATTTTTATAGCGCCATCAAAGAAAAACTAGATCCTGTCAAAAGACAATTTGAGGATCTCTCGATTTTTGAAAACCGAGCATTCTTTGATCATCCTGAATTTTTAGAGGTGAAAAATTCGAAAATCACTCTTATCCGCCATACTGTTTTACCGGAAAACAACTATTATATCGGCATGTCCATAGACTTTAATAGTATGGGATATCAAAATTTGAGCGATGAAAAAAAGTACATTCTAGCAAAAGCTATTGTTTCTGATTGGAATAGTACTAGTCCTTTGCCATACTATGAAATACACATTTACAACAAAGATATGAATGCGATTTTTCATACTTTATGCGATGATAATGCTGTCACAATCCAAGCTACCAAAGCTTTAGAAAGCCACTTGTCAGATCAGCTTGAAGAAAAACGTCGAACCGAAGAAGAGACTAAGAAGAGAAATAGAGAGGACGAACAGCGAAATCTGAAAAACCCTTTTTGATGTCATTCAATTGTGACATAAAAGAAAACCATTTACCACGTCTCTGGAGACGTAAACAGAGAGTAAACTTGTCTTTATTTCCTCAGCTACAATTAAGGAGAGAAATCAAAGGCCAACGGCACAGATTGAACAGCCGCTTGCCTTTGCAGCACATATACATATACATTATGTCAACCGACATCTAAAACACTTTAGAGAACTTCATTTCTGCAATGCTTGAACTTCATCGCCCCAAAAATCTGCATCTTTTTCGCGCTCAACCTATATTCGGCCAAGTAAGCCAAAACATAGCTAAATTGAAACAAAAAAAGAGCCGAAATTGGCTCAAAGCCTTGAAACCTCAGGATTTTTCGCTGCATCTTTTTGACGCTAACCCTCCACCCTGTGAGCGTCAAAAAGATGCAA
>JAEEGL011151079.1_pt1 | contig 20014 bp, 18 predicted proteins | sample 9134231 | NCBI WGS metagenome assembly JAEEGL01 (sample SAMN16246548, study PRJNA631951) | gut metagenome | biome: gut microbiome; feature: rumen; material: fiber-attached | host: Bos | place: Iran: Karaj | collected 2018-10
CCTTCTTCGAGCATTTTTGCTGCATACACCTGTGAGAGTTTGGCATCGTAGAGCATCACGGCACAGATAGCACTTTGTGTGGGTTTGATATCGAATCCGGCGGCCATCATCTTGTCGCGGAAGTAGTTGACATTCTCCACCAGGCGGTCATGAATCTCATTGCTTTCCTTAAGCATCTTAAAGACTTCAAGGCTGGCACCGATGATACATGGAGCGAGCGAATTGGAGCAGAGATAGGGACCGCTGCGCTGACGGAGCATGTCGATTATCTCCTTGCGGCCTGTGGTGAATCCACCGAGAGCGCCTCCGAACGACTTGCCCAACGTGCCGGTATAGATGTCCACGCGGCCATACGTTCCGCAGAGTTCGCTCACACCATGACCGGTGGCACCCACCACACCTGCCGAGTGCGACTCGTCTACCATCACAAGAGCATCGTATTTTTCGGCCAGGTCACAGATTTTGTCCATAGGTGCCACATTGCCGTCCATGGAGAACACGCCGTCGGTGCAGATAATGCGGAACCGCTGGGCTTGCGCCTCCTGCAGGCAGCGCTCCAGATCGGCCATGTCGGCATTGGCATAGCGGTAGCGTTTTGCCTTGCAAAGACGCACACCGTCGATAATGGAGGCATGGTTGAGTGCATCAGAGATGATAGCGTCTTCCTCAGTAAAGAGCGGTTCGAACACCCCACCGTTGGCATCGAAACAAGCTGCATAGAGAATGGTATCCTCGGTATGGAAATAGTCGGCGATAGCAGCTTCCAGTTGTTTGTGTATGTCCTGGGTGCCACAGATGAATCTCACCGACGACATACCGAATCCGCGCTCCTTCATCATATTGGCGGCGCCTTCTATCAGACGCGGATTGTCGGAAAGGCCAAGATAGTTGTTGGCACAGAAATTGAGCACTTCCTTGCCTTTCACCATGATACCGGCCCTTTGCGGGCTTTCGATGATACGTTCCTCCTTGTAGAGTCCTGCCTCGCGAATCTCTGCCAGCTGCTGGCTGAGATGTTCTTTCATTTTACCATACATAATATCATTAGATTTTAAAATTAACAAATACAAAGTAAGCAATAAAAAATGAGATAACCATACTTTTGGCATACATTTTTTTGAGACACGCCCGAAAAACATTTTTCCAGGCATACACCGGAACACAAAACACATAAGTGTGAAAAAGGGATGCGCTGTCAATGGGCATAGACCCCAAAAGAGAATATTAACAACATTTTTATTCCCAAAAAAGATTGTATATCAAAAAAAAACATTTATTTTGCAGTGAAAATACGAACCAACGACTAACACAAATGAAAAACATTCTGGTAATCGGCTCTACAGGGCAGATTGGCTCTGAGCTTACCATGCGACTTCGACATCTTTATGGCAACGAGCACGTTGTGGCAGGCTATATCAGCAGTGCTCCTCCCAAAGGAGAACTGAAAGAAAGTGGCCCTTCCGCACTGGCCGATGTGACTGACGGTGAAGGACTGTTCAAAATAGTGAAAGAACACCATATAGATGCCATTTTCAATCTTGCCGCACTCCTCTCCGTGGTAGCCGAGAGCAGACCACGTCTGGCCTGGCGCATCGGCATCGATGGATTGTGGAATGTACTTGAGGTGGCCCGTGAGAACGGTTGCGCCGTGTTCACACCGAGCAGCATCGGCTCGTTTGGCGAGAACACTCCTCACCGCCCCACCCCACAGGATACCCTTCAGCGTCCGCTCACTATCTACGGCGTGTCGAAAGTGACTACCGAACTGCTGAGCGACTATTACTACCACAAATACGGTGTTGACACTCGAGCAGTACGGTTCCCGGGCCTCATCTCCTACACCACTCCTCCGGGAGGCGGCACCACTGACTATGCAGTCGATATCTTCTACTCTGCCGTTCGTGGTGAGAAATTTGTCTGTCCGCTCAGGAGCGACACCTATCTCGACATGATGTATATGCCCGACGCGCTCCGCGCTGCCATCGAACTGATGGAGGCTGACCCCAAGCGGCTCATTCACCGCAACGCCTTCAACGTGACGGCCATGAGTTTCACTCCTGAGGATGTCTACGCCGCCATACGCAAAATCAAGCCCGACTTCGAGATGGTGTATGACGTTGACCCGATGAAACAAGCCATCGCCGACAGCTGGCCCGACCAGATGGATGACAGTTGCGCACGTCAGGAATGGGGTTGGAAGCCGGAGTACGATCTTCCCACCATGACTGCCGACATGCTCGACAAATTGGCCAAAAGGCTGAATGGGAGTTTGTGAGTTCCGGACTCAAGAAAACTCAATTTAATATAAACTCAAAAAAACAAGAAAAACTGAACCCCTCCTTGTCGTAAGGAATGGTTCAGTTTTTGTGAATTCTACAGATACTCACTCATTTACTTCCTCATAAATTGCCCCCAAAAGTTAAACAAAAAACTTCTGGGGGGCAATTTATTTTGACACCTGATTAATTGGTAATTCCTGCTATCGCTTAGGATGCTATTATTCCACAAGCAATCGCCGTTCCTGCATACCCTCGTAGGTGTTCACATGCAGCAGGATGGTATCAGAAGGTTCCAGTCCCTCTGTATGCACACTGGCCCACAAACGCACTGAGTAATATTCGGGCACAGTGCTCTGGTGGTGAAGAAGAGTGTATTCATGAAGACGGTGACCGGAGGGCCATGTCATCACCGTGTCACGAACCACGCCCACTGTCTGCCGGGCATCGGAATCATCAGGCGTGCCCGTCTTCAGATACAACCCGAGATTGAGAAAGGAGTTGTCCTTGCTGAGCCATATACTCTCACATGTAAGCGGATCGGTGTGCAAAGTCTTCAGTTGACCCGGTTTTACAGGATACATTGTAAGCACCTGTGAGAGCACCTTTACCTCCACCTTGCCGTCTTCCACCTTATTATTATAATATACGAGCGCACGATAGACAGAATCGGGCACAGCAGCCCATTTGATGGAAATCGGCTCCGAAAAAGTGAGTTGCGTGCCCTCATCGGTCTCCGCCCGATACAAGGCCGGCTTGCTGTCGGTGTAGGCCATGGCGAAATCCGCCCGCATATACGAGAGTTTGCCGTCACCCGTCTCATACGTCTCACTCTCACACGACCATAAAGTCATGAGAGCTGCAGCCAAAAGGCAGGCAGAGAAGAGGCGGAACCGGCTTCGCATAGGAGACTAAAATTGGTTTTCCACTATCTCGGTAAGCACGTCGGTGATGTTGAGGCCGGCGGCCCGCACCTGCTGCGGAATAAAACTGGTAGCGGTCATGCCAGGAGTGGTGTTCACCTCAAGCATGTTGATTTTGTCGGTGCCGTCCTCATTCTTGGTGAGGATATAGTCGATGCGGATGATGCCGTTACAGTGCAGGATATCATATATGGCACTGGTGACACGCGCCACGCGGTCGGCCGTTTCCGGAGCTATTCGGGCAGGGGTGATTTCCTCTACCTGGCCGTTGTACTTGGCGTCATAGTCGAAGAATTCGTTCTTCGTCACCACCTCGGTGGCGGGGAAGACGACAGATTTCTCACGCGTCTTGTAGCAGCCGATGGAGAGTTCCGTTCCGTCAAGGAACTGTTCCACCATCACCTCGTCACTCTCCATCATGGCCTTGCGCAAAGCGGGAGCAAGCTGGTCGATATTCTTCACCTTCGACACGCCGAAACTGCTGCCGTCGTTGGCGGGCTTCACAAAGCAAGGCATGCCGATGCGTGACACGATTTCGTCGTCGCTGACAAGATGCTCAAAGCCACGGCGTATGAGCAGACTGTCGGGCACACATATGCCGTAGCCACGCAAATACTGGTTGAGCACGAACTTGTCGAAAGTCATGGCCTCTACAAGCACGCCGCTGGTGCTGTAGGGTATATGTACCAGTTCGAAATAGCCTTGCATGATGCCGTTCTCACCCGGAGTGCCGTGAATGGTGATATAGGCATAGTCGAATACCACTGCCTTGCCGTCGAGGACGAAGGAGAAGTCGTTTCGGTCGACGGGTGCCGTGGTGCCGTCGGGTAGGTTCACACGCCAGTTGATACCTTTCACATCGACGATGTACACATTGTAGCGTTCTTTGTCAAAGAAGGAGTAAAGTCCTTGTGCCGAGCGCAGAGAGACGTCATGCTCAGAGGAGTCACCTCCGCACACAATGGCTATGGTTCTTTTAAGATTCTTCATTTTGATTTAAAATGATGTTGATTTTTACGGTTTATCGTTTTAAATATTTAGTACGGTTTATCGTTTTAAATATTTAGTATGTCACTGGCATTGCCTTTGGTATAGACGCGCCACTTGTCGAGCAGGGCTGCCATGTCGGCGGGCGGTTCAGCCGAGAAGTCCATCTGCTGTCCTGTCACCGGATGTTTGAAACCGAGGGTGCGGGCATGGAGAGCTTGCCGTGGACATAGTTTGAAACAGTTGTTCACAAAAGCCTTATAGGTGCTGCTGCGCTCGCCGCGCAGTATCTCAGTGCCGCCATAACGCTCATCGCCGAAGAGTGGATGACCGATATGCTTCATGTGGGCACGGATCTGATGGGTGCGCCCTGTTTCGAGCCGGCACTCCACAAGAGTGGTATAACCATAATACTCCACCGTGCGGAAATGGGTTACCGCAGGCTTGCCCTCCAGCGAGTCGGGTGGGAACACCGTCATGCGCAGCCGGTCTTTGGGGTCACGGCCTATGTTGCCCTCTATACGTCCCTCATCACTTCTGAAATGTCCCCACACTAAGGCAAGATAAGTGCGGTGGGTGGTGTGGTTGAAGAACTGCAGTCCCAACTCACTCTTGGCCTCAGGGGTCTTGGCAATGAGCAGCAGACCGCTCGTGTCCTTGTCGATGCGGTGCACGAGTCCCACCTCGGGGTCATTGGGGTCAAAAGATGGCAAGTTGCGCAGATGCCATGCGATAGCGTTGACCAGCGTGCCATGATAGTTGCCGCAGCCAGGATGCACCACCATACCGGCTGGCTTGTTCACCACCATGAGCACATCGTCCTCATAGACAATGTCGAGTGGTATCTCTTCGGGCTCGATAGTGGAGTCATATTGCGGACGGTCGAGCATCAGGGTCACCACATCACCGGGGCGCACCTTGTAGTTACTCTTCACGGGACGGTCGTTCACATGAACGAACCCTGCATCGGCAGCCTTCTGTATGCGGTTGCGGCTGCTGTGAGGCAGTTTCTCACACATAAACTTGTCCACCCGCACAGGAGTCATACCCTTGTCGCCCACAAAGCGGTAGTGCTCGAAGAGCGGCTGCTCGTCGAGTTCGTCAGTCGGAAGCAAAATCGTATCTTCTGCCATTACTCACCATGTGATGTTTCAGTAGGAGGTGCTTGCTCTGTCATAACAGGACGAGAGGGTAAATCATCCGTGCGTGGTTCAGCCTTGCGCTGATAGTGGGTACGAGGTTTCTTGGCCTCTTCCTCATCTTCGTCCGATTCGCCAAGATAAGCGGGCACTGTGTACGTAATCGATTGGTTGAGGTCACGGCGTCCATCACCCACCTGAATGATGAGCACATCCTCAACCGACACCATATCACCTGTCTTGAGACTGCGTCCGCGGCACTTCAAACCATACACCCATTCTTTCTCACCGGGTATGAATTCTGGGTCGCCCAACTTGAAGCCGATGGCAAGCAACTTGGCCTGAGCATCGCGGAGAGAACTATTCTCAATGATATCAGGTATGGGATAAGAGGGTGAGTGGGAAGCATTTATTTTCAGATAGACAATACGGCCCGGCTTCACGGTGTCGCCTGCAGTAGGCGATTGCTCAAGCACACAGTCGGGAGGCAGTGTCTTCACATAATCGGTATCGCTCACCACCACGGTCAGATCCATGGCGTCGAGCAGGTCCTCGGCCTCACTATAGGTCTTGTGTATGACATTGGGCACCGGCACTTTCTGTCCATGGTGGGTATAGAGGTCAAGTCCGTACTTCAGGCCCAGACACAGCAACAACACAATGACCGCCATGGCCAAAATGTTTCCCCACAGATATATGCTGAAAATTTTCTTCAAAAAGTTTTTTCCCGTCATAGCAACTTTACTTGTGGTGTATTGTTTAAAATCCTATTATCTTGCAAAGGTAGCACAAAGCCGGCGGAATACAAAAAAGTAGCCACACTTTTTTTGAAAAGCAACCTTCACGTCCTTTATTTTTGGCTTTTTATCGTCTGAAAGCAGTGTAAGGGCAAAATGCGATTTTATTCCCCATCCCCATTTGTATGTCTCAGCAAGGCACAAAAAAACAGGAAACAAGCATTGCCCTTTCCTGTCCTCTTTCCTTGTTGTCAAGCGTAATGGCCTATTTGCCATGATGCTCATCGGAGACTGTCAGTTTGTTGCGGCCTTTAGCGCGACGTGCTGCGAGCACGCGGCGACCATTCTTGGTAGCCATTCTCTCACGGAAACCGTGCTTGTTCACTCTCCTGCGATTGTGGGGCTGAAATGTTCTTTTCATTGTTTTATCTGTTAATTTGTTGTATTTTCACACTTTGGGCTGCAAAAGTAGTTATTTCTTTTCAAATAACCAAGAAATAGTTGATTTTTAGTACTTACTTTTATGTTTTTTTCGGAATTTTGCGTAACTTTGCACCGAAAAAGGCATTTACAAGCCACTAAAACCGATTATACAAATCAATTTCACATAAATCGATATGATCAACTCACAAGAAATCAAGAAAGGCACCTGCATCCGCATGGACAACGCCATTTGGGTGTGCATCGACTTCCAGCATGTAAAACCGGGCAAAGGCAACACTGTGATGCGTACAAAACTGAAGAACGTGACCGACGGCCGCGTACTCGAGCGTACCTTCCAGGTGGGCTTCAAACTTGAGGACGTACGCATTGAGCGCCGTCCCTATCAGTTCCTCTATCAGGAGGGCGATGACTATATCTTCATGAACAATGAGACCTACGACCAGGCTCCCATTGCCAAGGACCTCATCACCGGTGTGGCATACATGAAGGAGAACGACATCGTGGAAGTGGTGACCGACACCACCGACGGCACAGTGCTCTTTGCAGAGATGCCCGTTAAGACCAATCTGCGCGTCGTCCACAGTGAGCCCGGTATCAAAGGTGACACTGCCACCAACACACTGAAACCCGCCACTCTGGAAACTGGTGTAGAGGTGCGTGTGCCCCTCTTCATCAACGAGGGTGACCTTGTTCAGGTCGACACCCGCGACGGTTCCTACCTGCAGCGTGTGAAAGAATAAACCGAATTTTATTCCGTCTTATAGAAGATTGGGGCCAAGGACATCGCCGCGACTTTTTGCCGCGGCATTGCTCTTAGCTCCAATCCGCAGTTTTACACCATGAGATATTCAATAATAGTACCTGTCTACAACCGGCCCGACGAGGTGGACGAGTTGTTGGAAAGCCTCACCAAGCAAACCTGCACCGATTTTGAGGTGGTGATTGTGGAAGACGGTTCAGCGACACCATGCGACAAAGTCTGCCGGCATTATGAGGAAAGGCTCGACATCCGTTACTTCGCCAAACCCAACTCCGGACCCGGACAGAGCAGGAACTATGGGGCCGAACGAGCCAGAGGCGAGTATCTGCTCATACTCGACTCAGACGTGGTGGTGCCACCGGGATATATCCAGGCGGTAAGCGATGAATTGGAACAGCATCCGACTGCGGCTTTCGGCGGTCCCGACAGTGCCCATCCCTCCTTCACCCCTACCCAGAAGGCCATCTCCTATGCCATGACCAGCTTCTTCACCACGGGAGGTATAAGGGGCGGCAAGAAAAAACTCGACAAGTTCTACCCCCGCTCCTTCAACATGGGCATCCGCCGCGATGTGTACATGCAGCTCGGCGGTTTCTCAAAAATGCGCTTCGGCGAGGACATCGATTTCTCCTACCGTATCGTAGAGGCAGGTCATCAGCCCCGTCTTTTTCCAAGCGCATGGGTGTGGCACAAGCGGCGCACCGACTTCCGCAAATTCTTCCGTCAGGTGTACAACAGCGGCATAGCCCGCATCAATCTGGAGAAAAGGCATCCCGGCACCATGAAACTGGTGCATCTGCTACCCATGGTCTTCACTGTGGGTGTTATCGGTCTTGTGCTTGTCTCGGCAGTGGGACGCGCCCTGATGCACTACGACGCTCCCAACTGGCACACATGGTACTGGGTGTGCATTCTGCCCTGGCTGCCTATATTGCTTTACAGCCTGCTCATCCTGATTGACTCAACCCTGAAAAACAAGAGTCTGAAGGTGGGATTTCTCTCAGTGCCCGCCACATTCGTTCAGCTCATGGGCTATGGATTCGGCTTCATCGAATCGTGGTGGAAGCGCTGTGTGAAGAAGCAAGACGAATTTACCGCCTTTGAGAAAAACTTCTATAAGTAAAAATTTTTCTCCTCCAGTCACGATAACAGGTAAAGCACATGAACGACAAGTTGAACATCAACGAATGGGCTGAGGAAGACCGGCCGCGCGAGAAAATGATGCGGTTGGGTGCAGAGCAGCTTACCACCGCAGAACTACTGGCCATCCTCATCGGTTCAGGGTCGGATAAGGAAAATGCCGTAGACCTGATGAAACGTGTGCTCACCGACTGCAGCCGCGACGAGAACGGACGCCCCACCGGACGTGAGAACCTGAACAAGCTGGGCAAGATGAGCATCAGCGAACTGACCCGTTACAAAGGTCTTGGACCCGCCAAAGCCATCACCATTCTTGCCGCCTGCGAACTGGGCAAACGCCGCCAGGCAGAGGAGGTGCTGGAGCGCAAGGACATGGGATCGCCCGATGCCATCTACCGTTTCATGACCACAAAGATGAAAGACCTCGACGTGGAGGAGGCATGGGTGATACTGATGAACCAGAATTATAAATTCATAGCAGCGGAGCAACTTTCCCACGGAGGCATAAGCGAGACATCGGTCGATGTGCGGGTGGCACTGAAAAAAGCACTTCTTCACAACGCCACCATCTTAGCACTTTGCCATAACCATCCCTCCAACAACCCCACCCCGAGCAAGGTAGACGACCAGATAACGGAAAGGATGAAAAAGGCCTGCGACATCATGCGCATACACATGGCCGACCATCTCATCATCACCGACGGACAATACTACTCTTACCGCGACCACGGCCGCCTGTAGAGCATAAACAACATAAACCTACCCAACATGACACAAGAAGAAAGAACCCATATCGAAACCCGTATCGTTGACGTGCTGCGCACCGTGTTCGACCCGGAGATACCTGTCAACGTCTACGACCTCGGACTCATCTATAAAATAGACCTTCAGGACAACGGCAATCTGGACGTGGACATGACACTCACCGCACCCAACTGCCCCGCCGCCGAATACATCATGGAAGATGTAAGACAAAAGGTGGAGACGGTTTCAGGAGTGGCAAGTGCCAACATAAACCTGGTGTTTGAACCTGAATGGAGCAAAGACATGATGTCGGAGGAAGCCCGTCTGGAACTGGGCCTCGACTGACACCCCACTCACTAATACTTCACGACCATGAACAAAAACATCTATTTCCTCTCTGATGCCCACCTTGGCTCACTGGCCATTCCCCACCGGCGTACACAAGAACGGAGACTGGTGCGGTTCCTCGACAGCATCAAGACAAAAGCCGCCGCCATCTACCTGCTTGGCGACATGTTTGACTTCTGGGACGAATACCGCTATGTGGTGCCAAAAGGCTACACGCGCTTTTTGGGCAAGTTGTCGGAACTCACCGACATGGGCGTGGAGGTGCATTTCTTTACCGGCAACCACGACTTGTGGACCTATGGTTATCTGGAAGAGGAGTGCGGACTTATCGTGCACAAGAAACCGCTGACCACCGAGATCTACGGCAAGGTGTTTTATCTGGCACACGGCGACGGCCTAGGGAGCAAAGACCAAAAGTTCAAACTTCTGAAGTGGCTCTTCCAAAACCGCACCTGCCAGAAACTGCTGAATTTCATGCATCCTCGTTGGGGAATGTCGTTGGGACTGAATTGGGCGCGTCACAGTCGTATGAAACGGGCCGACGGCAAGGAGCCAGGGTATATGGGTGAGCACAAGGAACCACTTGTCATCTTCGCCAAAGACTATCTCAAAGCGCATCCCGAGACCGACTATTTCATCTTCGGTCACCGCCACATTGAGCTCGACCTCATGCTCTCCAAAAAGACACGCATGATGATCATCGGCGACTGGATCTGGCAGTTCACCTACGCTGTCTTCGACGGCGAGCACATGTTCTTAGAGGAATATGTGGAGGGTGAGAGCCAGCCGTGATGAAAGGACACTATCATAAAGCAAGAAAGCCGCCATTGGGCGGCTTTCTGCATAATAGAGCAATTAGAAAGGCTTATTTCTTTACCAGTTCCATGGTGTCGGAGGCAATCATGAGTTCCTCATCGGTGGGGATTACACAAACAGTCACCTTGGAGTCGTCGGCAGAAATGATGGCTTCCTCTCCACGAGTTTTGTTCTTCTCCTTGTCGAACTTCACGCCCAGGAACTCCAGACCCTCGCAGACAGACTCACGCATACCCATCTGGTTCTCACCCACACCGGCGGTGAAAACGATGATATCAACACCACCCATGGCGGCAGCATAAGCACCGATGTACTTCTTGATACGGTAGAAATACATGTCGAGCGCCAGCTGGGCACGCTCGTTGCCCTCGTTGGCGGCATTCTCCACATCGCGCATGTCTGAGCTCTCGCCCGTGATGCCGAGCACACCACTCTGCTTGTTGAGCAGGTTCGACATACCGTCGGCGTTGAGGTCGAGTTTCTTCTCCAGGAAGGTGATGGCACCACCGTCGATATCACCCGAGCGGGTACCCATCATAAGGCCCTCGAGCGGGGTGAGACCCATCGTGGTGTCCACGCACTTGCCGTCTTTCACTGCCGCGATGGAACCGCCGTTGCCGATGTGGCAGGTGATGATGCGCTTGCCCTTGGGATTGACATCCAAGAACTCGCATACGCGCTGTGACACATATCGGTGAGAGGTGCCGTGGAAGCCGTAACGACGCACGCCAAACTGCTTGTAGAGCCTGTAGGGGATGGCATACATGAAGGCCTTCTTGGGCATGGTCTGATGGAAGGCGGTGTCGAACACACCCACCTGGGGAAGGTCGGGCATCAGTTCGGAAACAGCACGCACACCCTTCAGGTTGGCGGGGTTGTGGAGGGGAGCCAGGTCGCTGCACTCCTCGAAGGCCTCGAGCACCTCCTCGGTGAGGATAACGCTCTGGTTGAAGCGCTCGCCGCCGTGCACCATGCGGTGGCCCACAGCGTCAATCTCCTTCAGGTCCTTGATGGCGCCAATCTCAGGGTCAGTAAGCAGGGAGAAGATAAACTTCACGCCCTCGGTGTGCTCGGGAATGTCGTGCATCACCGTTTTCTTCTCACCATTGGGCAGCTTTACCTTCACGAAGGAGCCTTCGATACCTACGCGCTCAGCACCGCCAGAGGCCATCACCTCTTTGGTGTCCATGTTATAAAGTGCATACTTGATGGAACTACTTCCACAGTTAAGAACTAAAATTTTCATCTTTTCTATTTTATTAATTCAAAGTAATTATCAGTTTATTACCGAAAGAAAACCTCAGAAAAATTCTTGAAAGAAATTATCGTAATAGACGTAATTTTCTTGAAAGAAATTATCATAATAATCGTAATCCTACTTGTCCCTGATGATATATTGCATATAATTTATGTTTGGTGAGGAGTATAAAGCCATCAGTTTCATCATCGAAGATATACCGCTCTGCCCTCAGTTTTTCTCTCCGAAATTGAGGAGGATGCCCTTGTCTTGTTTCGACACACGCATATAGTTGAACAGTTGAGCCCGATGTTCAGAGTTTATGTCATCCACTGATTTTAATTCTATAACAATGTTATTATAGTAAAAATCAGCAAAGTATACTTTATTCAATTGCACGTCTTTGTAATAGAGATGCAAAGGCTTTTCTCTCTCTACCTCCATGTCTTGGAGTTTCATTTCCAAAGCAAGAGCTTCCTGATAAATGGCTTCAGACATTCCTCGGCCCAACGCATTGAAGACCTCCATAGCTGCCCCCACCACTTTGTATATATCAAGATACTCTTGCTCTGTAATCATTCCCTATTATGTTTCAGCTTTCACTGACACTACAGACAACTTTCAAAAGGATTTACGATAATTACGATAATTTCTTTCCTTTGAATTTATGCGTATTACGACAATTTCTTTCCTTTTCCTTGTTATTTCTGTTCCTAAGTAAAAGTTATTTCTTGGCGTCCATGGCCTGGCAGGCGGTGATGGCCACGAGATAGTAGATGTCGTCGACGGAGCAGCCGCGGCTCAGGTCATTCACCGGACGGGCGATACCCTGAAGAATCGGGCCGATGGCGATGGCGTCGCCCAGGCGCTGTACAAGTTTGTAGGCAATGTTGCCCACCTCAAGGCACGGGAACACGAGCACATTGGCCTTGCCGGCGATGTCGCTTCCAGGAGCCTTCTTGGTACCCACAGAGGGAACGAGAGCGGCATCTGCCTGCAGTTCGCCGTCCACCTTCAATGTCGGGTCAAGTTCTTTGGCCAGACGGGTAGCCTCAATCACCTTGTCCACCACTTCATGCGTTGCACTGCCCTTGGTGGAGAAGCTCAGCATGGCCACACGCGGGTCGTCGAAACCAGCCACGCTGCGGGCGGTCTGTGCGGTGCATACGGCAATCTGTGAAAGCTGGTTGGCATCCGGCATCGGCGTGACGGCCACGTCGCCTACCACAAGCACGCCATCCTCACCGAACTCCGGTTTCTTGGTGATGAGCAGCATGGCACCGCTCACACAGGTGATGCCCGGAGAGCATTTGATAATCTGCAGGGCAGGACGCAAAGTCTCACCCGTCGTGCTCAAAGCACCGGAAATCTGACCGTCGGCGCCCTCGGTCTTGATAATCATACAACCTAAGTAGAGCGGATTCTTCACCAGTTCGCGGGCCTTCTCGATAGTCATGCCCTTTTTCTTGCGAAGCTCGGTGAGCAGCTCAGCATACTCCTCGCTTTTGGGATTGTTCTCGGGGTCTATCAGGGTGGCCTTACCGATGTTTTTCAGTCCCCACTCTGCAGCCAGACGATACACCTCATCGGGATTACCGATAAGAATCAGGTCGGCAATGTCTTCTGCCAACACACGGTCGGCGGCTCTCAACGTACGCTCCTCGGTAGCCTCGGGAAGCACGATGCGCTGCTTGTTGCTCTTAGCGCGCTCAATGATTTTCTGTACTAAATCCATAACTCGATTATTGTGTTTTTAATAGATTAATTCCTCAAGCATATAAGGATGGTTGCAAACTTACAAAAATTATTTGAGAATCAAGGCGGCAAGGCCATAAAAAATGTGAAAGTCGCCCTTGGGCGATTTTCACACGAGATCACTCCACTGCATTGGAGATGATGCTCTCCAGCTCCTCCGCCGACAAGCGCAGGCGGAACTGCCCGTTTTGCGCCACACTGATGCGCCCTGTCTCCTCCGACACGATGATGGCTAAGGCATCGGTGCTCTGCGAGATGCCAAGGGCAGCCCTATGGCGCAGTCCCAATTCCTTCGGTATGTTCATATCGTGCGACACTGGGAGTATGCAGCCGGCAGCCTTGATGCGGTCCTCGTTGATGACAATGGCGCCATCGTGCAGGGGTGAATTTTTGAAAAAGATATTCTCTATAAGCCGCTGGCTCACCAAAGCGTCGATTTTCTCACCCGTCTGGGTAATCTCATCGAGCGAATCGTCTATCTCTAAAACAATCAGCGCCCCCACCTTGCCCTTGGCCATGCTCAGGCACGACCTCACAATGGGCATCACCGCCCAATTGGAATCCGACTTTTTCTTTCGCCCGAAGAAAAAATTCTTGACCGAACTGAAACGCTGGTGAGCGCCTAAACTGGAAAGGAACTTCCGAATCTCCCCCTGGAAGAGCACGATGAGGCCAATCACACCCACACTGACCAACTGTTCGAGGATAGAACCAAGCAGACGCATGTGGAAGTAGCGGTCAACCACCATCCACAGCAAAATAAAGACGATGATACCTGTAAACACATTCATGGAGCTCGTCTCCCTCATTAAACGGTAGGTGTAGTAGATAATGACGGCTACAAGTAATATGTCGATAAAATCCTTGATTCCAAACTCTATCATAAGGTTTTGTTTAATGTTCCTAAATAGGGTGATGACTTACATACTGCCTGAGTGTCTCCATCACCTGAATGGCAGCCACGGCATCAGCCACATCATGCACCCTGAGCACCGACGCCCCTTTTGCCAACGCCACTGCATGGAGCGCAGTAGTACCACTGAGTGCCTCATCTGGGGTACATTCGAGCAGGCGGTAGACCATCGACTTTCGCGACACACCCACCAACAGCGGAAGGCGGAGGGTATGGAGCATCTCCATCTGCGCCATGATCCGGTAATTGTCGGTCAATGTCTTACCAAAGCCGAAGCCGGGGTCTATGAGAATGTCACGCACGCCAAGCGCATGGAGCTGACGCACCTCCTCTGCCAGCACGGGCAGCATGGTCTCAAGCGACGGCTGCACCGACATGAGCACATAGGCCACCTTAAGACGGGCCACCATGCTGAAGATGGCCGGACATTCATCCTGCCGGCTCTGCAAGGGATGGAAAGCCACACCGGTGCGTCCTCCCTCGGAGACATCATTGATGATGCCCACGCCAAACTCCTCCACTGCCATGCGGGCCACATCAGGTCTGAAAGTGTCAACACTCAACAAGGCATCGGGCTGCACGCTGCGCACAGCGGTCAGCCCCATCCTCAGACGGGCCATTTCTTCTTGCTCACTCACATCCGCCGCGCCGGGCCGTGTGCTGAATGCTCCTACATCGATGATGGCACCTCCTTGCTCCACAATCTCCTCGGCACGACGGCAGATGTCATATTCTGTCTGCTTGCGGCTGCCCGCGAAGAACGAGTCGGGGGTCACGTTCAGTATTCCCATCACGCACGGGCGCGACAAATCGACCAAACGGCCATGCACCTGCAACGTATAACCACTTGGTGTTATCATCTCGGAGGGTGTTTTTACTATAGGCTACAAAAATAATAAGATTTATTGGGAAAACACCTTATTTTTTCGTTTTTTATCTTGACCCGCCACAAACTTTCATTTTCAACCCGTCTTTCAGAGGTCTGCTCCGCCTATCGGAATGTAAGACAAAAAAGCGCAAGGCAGTTTTGCATATTTCATTATTATGTATTACTTTTGCGTATTGATTGCAAAACAAATAAAGACATGCAACTATCCGAACTATACCGTATCTTTCAAGAGCGGCCCAACATCATCACCGACAGCCGGAAGATTGAGCAGGGTGCTATCTTCCTGGCACTGAAAGGAGAACGTTTCGATGGCAACCAGTATGCACGGCAGGCAATAGAACAAGGCTGCGCATACGCCATCATCGATGAACCCCAGTACGACGACCCCAACGACGACCGAATCATTCTTGTTGACGACTGCCTCAAGACACTGCAAGAACTGGCACGGCTGCACCGCCGCACTTTGGGCACGCACATAATCGGTGTGACTGGCACCAACGGCAAGACCACGACAAAAGAGCTCATTGCCACCGTACTGAAGAAGAAATACAACGTGCTCTTCACCCAAGGCAATCTGAACAACCATATCGGTGTTCCCAAAACATTGTTGGGACTTCGTCCTGAACACGACATGGCCGTGGTGGAAATGGGAGCCAATCACCCCGGTGAGATTAAAACACTGGTAAACATAGCAGAGCCAGACTATGGTATCATCACCAATGTGGGAATGGCGCATATTGAAGGATTTGGCAGTTTCGATGGTGTGGTGAAGACAAAAGGTGAACTGTATGACTTCCTGCGACAGCGTGAGGGAAGCGTGGTGTTCATCCATCATGAGAATCCTCACCTGCACCATATAGCACACGACCTGCATCTGGTGGAATATGGCACGGAGGGAGACCATCTTTATGTGGAAGGCCGCCTTATTGCCTGCGATCCCTTCCTGCGTTTCGAATGGCGCAGACAGGATGGCAATTGGCATACGGTGAGCACCCAACTGATTGGCTCCTACAATCTGTACAACATGCTGGCTGCCGCATGCATAGGCTGCTACCACGATGTGGACCCCGAACTCATAGACGAGGCACTGTGCGGATACAAACCCACCAACAACCGTTCACAGATGCAGGTGACAGAGCACAACCGGTTGGTGGTGGATACTTACAACGCCAATCCCACCAGTATGAAAGCCGCCCTTGACAACTTCCTGCTGATGGACGTAAAACCGAAGATGGTGATATTGGGCGGCATGGGCGAACTGGGGCACATGAGCGAGGAGGAACACCTGAAGGTGGTGGCCCAATTGGAAAAGGCCGGATTCGACCAGGTATGGCTGGTGGGAAAAGAATTCGGCAAAACACCCTGCCGCTTCAGGAAATTCGCCGATGTGGAAGAGGTGAAGGCAGAACTGAATGTCCGAAAGCCTCAAGGCTATTGCATCCTCATTAAGGGCAGCAACTCCAACAAGCTGTTTGAGCTGCCTCCTTTCCTGTAGACAAGAATCAATCCGCTTTCAGAGCCCGAAGCACTTTTTTCGCTTTGGGCTCATTTCTTTTGGCTGCCTGACGGAGCCAGAAAAGCCCCTCCTTTCGGTTCTTGGCCACACCGATACCCTCCAGACACCGCATACCAAGATTGTACATGGCTTCGGGCACCCCTTTCTGAGCCGCATCGCGGTACCAAAACACAGCGGCAGTGCTGTCAGGAGCGGTACCCACACCACGGTCGTAACAGAAAGCGAGCGTACAGGCGGCATCCGGGTCACCTTCTGAAGCAGCCTGACTCAACCATGACATGGCCCGGCGGTCATCCTTCTTCACTCCCTTACCCTCAAGATAGCACAAACCAAGCTGATACATCGCCGGGGCATGATGCTGACGGGCTGCCTGGGTCCACCAAACGGCGGCAAGCGAATCATTCTGCTCCACACCCTCGCCTAGAGCATAGCAGTCGCCCAAACTATACTGCGCATCGGCATGGCCGCCACGGGCTGCCTCACCATACCAATGGGCAGCCAGGGCATAGTCGCGCTTAATGCCGTTTCCACGGTCATAACATAACGCCAGGCTGTATTGCGCTGCAGTGTCGCCTTCATTGGCCATCGTGGTGAGTTGGGCAATCGATACCTTCTGCCGCTGTGCGCACAATGCCGCAGCCTGCATACCCAACAGCACGAGCAACAGCACACGCAAAACCCAAGACGGCCCATGACGACTGACTATCACAACGTTGTAAACAAGGTGGTGGCGCAACATAATCGTATGTCCAGAAAGGAAAAGAAAAACCCCGCTTAGGCATGAACCATCACGGGGCGAAGAAAGGAGGAGTGGTACCTCCAGGAATCGAACCGGGGACACACGGATTTTCAGTCCGATGCTCTACCAACTGAGCTAAGGCACCATTATCTCTTTTGTTTGCTCGACATGGAGGAAAAACACCAGTCTCTGCAAATGCGGTGCAAAGTTACATCAAAATTTTGAAAGTCTATCATTTCCGGAAGAAAAAACTGCAAAAAATTTGCCTGTATGCTAAAAAAGGCCTATCTTTGCACCGCAAAATCGGGATGTAGCGCAGTTGGTAGCGCACTACGTTCGGGACGTAGGGGTCGGGCGTTCGAGTCGCCTCATCCCGACTTTTATTTAAAACCGCTGATTTTTCAGCGGTTTTTTTGATGGACGAAGGGTTCTGAGCCAAAGGTCGCATCATCCCGACTTTAATAAAGCAGGGCTTTTGCCCTGCTTTTGGGTTTAAACATCATCATCTGTCAGTCTCTAACCACAGTTGGAAGAAGCGGTCGTAGATGCTGTAAACATTGTTGTCCTTAGTAATGAAATCTTTTTCCAAAAGTCCTTTAACGGCAGAAACCACAGAACTGGTTGAAGGAAGATGGTATTTGTGAACAAATTTGCCACCAGAGATACTTTTCACCTGCCTCTCTGCTGCGATAGCCAAAAACACATTGCGTTGCTTCTCCGGCAACTGACGCAGCAGTTCACTGTAATATGCGGAAGACAATTGCAGATAGGTATCAATGGCCCTGTCAATCATATCCATTGTGCATGTCTCACCCTTCGGTGTAAGCATGTAGAGCATGTTCATGATACGCTGCACGTTGGCCGTAATACCCTCAAAACGTTGATAGACAGATGACACAACTTCGTAGGATATTCGTCTGTCACCATTCTTGGCAAACTGCGGTTCAGCAAACGCCCAATAGCGATCTAAAGGTATTGAACCAAGACTCATTGGCACCACCGACTGGTAGAAAGGACGCGAAGTAGACAGGAACATCTCGCTCATCAGATGGCGCTGAGAACCAGCGAAAACGAAGTTAGCATTGGGGCATTGCTGAATCTGCGTACGCAAGGCAGCCTCAACGTTTTTGTTGTCATTATAATAAAGAATCTGCTGAAACTCGTCTATAGCAACAAAACAGTGCTTATCTGCTGTACGCAGATAGGTGAATATCTCATCGAGTGTCGTTTGCGGAGAAACCATAGCCCCAACACCCAAACCCCATTGAGGATTGCCATTGATATCAAAGGAAATTTCTGAACGAATCGACAACAACACGTTCAAAAAGCCCTCCCAGACCTTTCTGCCTCTGGGCTTCAAAGCATCAAGGATGGATTTTCCAAACATGCCGACAAAATCGTGAAACGAGTTAGTAGCATAGATGTCGATGAGGAAACAATAATAATCCTCCTTCATGCTTTTCTGCTGGAAACTGTGTTTTATCAAGTCTGTCTTGCCCACACGGCGAGGAGACATCAGGGCAACATTATTGCCATTGGTCAAAAGGTTGGTAAGCATCGCCGTTTCATCCACCCGGTCGCAGAAATACTCAGGTCCGACGTAGCCGTTTGTCACAAAAGGGTTATTAATCATATCTTTTACCATTTTCCCGCAAAGATAGCACTATTATCATAATTATCAAAAAGTAATAATCAAAAAATGATAATCAGAAAACAACAATCAAAAAAAACTTACTTATCCGTATCAGAATCCTATTATAATATTGTTTGCAAACTCTCTATATTATTCAAATGGTATTAACTCCCTTACACCTCATCATCTGTCAGTCTTTAGGCACAATTGGAAGAAGCGGTCGTAGATGCTGTAAATGTCCTGTTTGCTGATACTCATTCTGAGCATAACACCAAAAAGAGTGCCCAGCTGCAGATTAGCCGGGCACTCCTTTTTGCTGTTGGTGGAAAGGGTTACTTCACCACCATCTTCTTGCCGTTGACAATGTAGATGCCGGCGGGCAGATTCTTCAGCGAAGAGACCTGCTTGCGGACAATCTGGCCGCTCACACTGTAGACATCAGCAGGGGCTGACAGGTCGGTGTTCAGCGTGGTGATGCCCGTGGTGTAGCCAGTCGAAGAAGGCTCAGCCATGTATCCCTCACCTTCCGCGTCAACAAGAAGCACATCATTCAGAGTCACGGTGCCGTCACCCTCCATGTCGAAGAACAGATGCGGGCCGAAAGCGGAGAAGGTGTCGTTGGCGTTGGAGAACACAAGCACACGGTAGCGGTTGTCACCGATTTGCTGCCATGCTGCGGCGTGGCTGCCCTCCGTGGTGATGCCGTTCAGCCTCAGCGTGCCCTCAGTGATGATGTCCATCTGAGTGGCCACGTAGTTGTGGGCGTCGCCGATGGTGAGCGAGAGACCGTCGGAAGTGTCCCATGTCACTGCGGCAAGGTTGGCTGCCGGGGCATGGGCGGGAGCGGCATTCATAGTACCGGCATTCATGCTGATACCCACGATGGCGGAGACATCAGAGATGTTGATCTTGCCGTCGCTGTTGGCATCGGCATTGTCCATGCTGAAGAGCCTTGTGTTGTTGTTGATTATGTAGTTCAGCACCAGCACCACGTCCTGAACGTTCACTTTGCCGTCAA
>JAEEGL012720977.1_pt1 | contig 20014 bp, 23 predicted proteins | sample 9134231 | NCBI WGS metagenome assembly JAEEGL01 (sample SAMN16246548, study PRJNA631951) | gut metagenome | biome: gut microbiome; feature: rumen; material: fiber-attached | host: Bos | place: Iran: Karaj | collected 2018-10
CAGCCTCCGGGTGAGTTCGGTGGTGGAAAGAGGTGTCACCAGCAGCGGGCAGTTGGCCTTGGATGCTATGGCCTTTATCTTCTCGCCTGGCTGGAGTCCTGTGGAGAAAATGCAGCATGGTATCTGGTATGAAAAGAATTTCTCTATATTCCCGAAATCGAAGTTCTGTTCCTTCTCCATCTTCTCGATGAAATTGGATTCGCGGATTCCGAAAATTTGGATGCGCTGATAGGTGAAGTCATCGAAGAAACCGATGAGGGCCAGACCAGGGCGGTCCAGGAAAGAGACAGTTATCTCGTTCCCAAGCCCCTGACGGCCTGCGACGCATTTGAGCGCAAGAGCATCGTTTTCCTTCAGGTCCAGATCGAGCAGATCCAGGACAGTAAAATTCTTCATACCAGAACTATTTTATACTATGTCAGGACAAAATGCAAACTCAGATTGATTTTTCCTGCATCTTTTCCTTTTCTTTCACAATCTTGTTCTTCACCTTCTCAGTCAGCTGATCGATGGCGTCATAAAGATCGCCGTTTGTGGTCTCGATATAGGCATCGCCGCCCCATTTGAAGGCGAAGGTGCTCTTAAGGGTGTACATCCCGTTTGCCCGCTCAACAGTGATCTCCAAGAAAGTCAGTGTGTCCTCGGCTGTTGCAAGCCGCTTGAACTTCTTCTCAATCTGTTCTCTGGTCTTGTCAGACACTTCATAGTGGATTCCTCTGATTTCAAAATTCATACTTGCCTCCTGATTTGATTAATGATCTATATTTTGAAACTGTACGTCTGGCCATTGAAATTCCCTCTTCCTTCAGCATATCAGATATCTGCTGGTCAGAGAGCTTCTCATCCTTGTGTGATTCCAGGATTTCTTTTATAGCTTCCATGTCGATTTCCCCCTGTGTCGGGAAGAAATAGCTGAATGGAATAATGCCCTGGTCAGTCTGCAGATAATGGGTGTTTGCGAATCGTGAGATGGTGGAGTCACTGACGCCCATCTGCTCTGCAAAGTCCTTCTGGGTGATCGGTCTGCGGTATTTGGGCCCCTTGAGGAAGAATTCCTTCTGATATTCCACAAGGGCCTTGGCTGTCTTGAGAAGATTGCTTTTCCGGTCCTCTATCATGCTGATGAAATCCCGTGCCTCCTGCACCTGATCCTGATAGAACTTTCTGTCTGCATCCTGAGAGTCGGCTTTGTCCTCATACTCCTTGCTGATCTGATAGGGAGGTATAATCTGGTTCTGCAGATAGACAACCGGCTCGTTGTCTATTATCTTCAGCTTGAACTCTGGGAGCACCCATTGGGTAGGCTGGTTGTTGAATCTGCTTCCCGGAGCAGGATCCAGTTTTTTGATGAACTCCAGTATTTCCAGCACCTGGTCTTCTGTGATGTTAAGGCTTTTTGCAATCTCCCTGTACTTTCCCTTATCCAGGGCATCCAGGTATTCAGCTATGACTTTCCCGGTGTATTCCGGGGCATCTTCGCGGAGCGATGCCTGAACCTCCAGAGATTCCTTTGAATTGGCGGTGCAGGTGCCAATAGGGTCCATCATCTGGACCAGCTTGATTGCTTTCTGCAGTGTCTCCGGGCTGGCGTTTTTGGCAACCTCCTGGGGTGGAACTATATGGAAACCATCTTTGTTCAGATTTTGAACAAGTAGCTTTGCGGTGTCAATTATAGCCTGATCCACATTTTTCTGGATACCCAGCTGGACAAGGAGATGCTCCTGCAGTGTCTCGCGCCTGGCAACGGTGCCTTCCAGAAACTGCTGCTTTTTGTCTGACTTCTTCTGGGCCTCCTCGCCGGAATCATGTTCCATGCCTCCTTCTATATCCAGGGCTGGGAAATCATCAAAGGCTGTGGCTGTCTTCTCCCTGAGCTCCAAGATAGGCATAAAGAGGAACTTCATCCTCTCCTGCATCTGGGGCGACATCTTCAATGTCTGCTGCTGAGTCTGATTCTGTGTCTGTGTCTGCCCATAGGAGATCTGCATATTCATATTATACTCCAAAAACCGAAATTTGGCAAAAAAGTTTCTGCTATTGCGAAAATCCTATTAGCAATATATAATTATATAAATATGAAACAGTATCTTGATTTAGTTAAATATGTGCTGGAGAACGGCCAGCGGAAGGTAAACCGGACCGGAGTGGCCACACTGAGCTGCTTTGGAGTGTTCTATAAGGTGAACCTGGCAGAGGGGTATCCGCTCCTTACCACCAAGAAGGTTTACTTCAAGTCGATGCTTCAGGAGCTGTTCTGGTACCTGTCGGGCGAGGAGCATATCCGCAACCTTCGCCAGCATACCAAGATCTGGGATGCGTGGGCCGACGAGGAGGGCCACCTTGAAACGGCCTATGGACGTTTCTGGCGGAGGTTCCCAGTGCCTGAGCAGGGGCTCCCGGGGGAGAAATGGGCCACCAGATGGGTTACCACCGACCCTGTGACAGGGCAGAAGACTTTTGATCAGATACAGTATGTCATCGACTCGCTCAAGGAGATAAAGCAGAACCCCGAGACCCCTGCCCTCAGGCGGCTGGTGGTAAGCGCCTGGCATCCGGCAAATGCGGCTGAGAGCCTCTTGCCCCCATGCCACTACAGCTTCTGCTTCAACGTCACAGGAGGCAAGCTGAACTGCCACCTCACTCAGCGCTCTGCCGACATTGCACTGGGTGTGCCTTTCAACATCGCATGCTACGCCCTCCTTACCATGATGCTGGCAAAGGAGACCGGCTTTGAGGTGGGTGAGTTTGCCCACACCTTGATTGACGCCCATATCTACGAAAATCATATCGACGGCCTCAAAGAGCAGCTGACACGGACTCCGGGCAAGCTTCCTACAATAAAAATTGCGGATAAGCCTTTCAATGAGCTGACTCCGGACGATATCGAGCTTATCGGCTACGAGCCTCAGGGCTTCATCAAATTTGGAGTTGCTGTCTGACCATGAAAGAGATTAATGTCATTGTGGCAATGACTGAAAGCCGTATAATAGGCAAGGATGGCGCACTTCCCTGGCACCTTTCCGAGGACCTTAAGCTTTTTAAGGCCCACACCACAGGCAACATAGTTATCATGGGCCGCAAGACCTTCGACTCCATCGGCAGACCACTGCCAAACCGGCGCAACATAGTGGTGTCCAAGAGCATCCGTGACGATGAGAAGGTGATCGGTGTTGAGTACTATCCCGACCTGGATCACGCTGTTGCGGCGGCTCAAGATGGAGATGGACGCATCTTCATCATAGGGGGAGCAAGCATCTACCATCAGATGATAGAGAAGGCAGACCGGCTTTATATTTCCTTGGTGGATGGTGAGTTTGAGGGGGACACCTGGTTCCCCGATATCAGGGATGATATGTGGAAGGTGGTGGCTACCGAGCCTCACACCGGTTTCACACTTAAAATATACGAGAGAAAATAATTGGAGAGTTGACCATGGACATGGACGAATTGAAGCTTGAGATCAAGAAGATCATCATCTCTTCGCTGGAGCTTGAGGATATCAAGCCGGAGAATATCAAGGATGCAGAGCCCCTTTTCGGTGCTGGGCTTGGTCTTGATTCCATAGATGCGCTGGAGCTGGGAATTGCCCTTAAGAAGAAGTTCGGCATCTCGTTCTCGGCAGAGAGCAGTGACAACAGAAAGCATTTTGCATCGGTGAATGCGCTTGCGGCATATATTTCAGCTCAGAAAAATGGAGAGGCAAAATGACAAAAGAGGAAATTTTTGACAAGCTTAAGGAGATCTTCGTCAGCGAGTTTGAGCTGGATGAGTCAAAGGTCACAATGGATGCCCTTGTATTCGAGGATCTGGACCTGGACAGCATCGATGCAGTGGACATCATTGTGAAGATGAAACAGTTCCTTCCGGCCAAGATCAATCCCGATTCCTTCAGAAAGGTCCGCACTGTAGGGGATGTGGTTGATATTCTGTACGAGGCATCAAAGGCAAAATAAGTGGCTTGGACACATAAGCGGATAAAGGTGGCCGTCTGCATCGGACTTCTGGTGTGCGGCGGCATTCTTGCCATTATCACCCGCTCTGCCCGGATACTGACCTTCTACCCGGCGCTGGTGAACCTGTTCTTCCTGGTGCTGTTCGGCCATACCTTGTTTGTGGGGCCGACTATGGTGTACCGGTTTGCCACCCTGAAGGACAAGAGCATTGCCATAAGCCCTTATAGAAAAAAGATTGCAGCATACTGCCGGAATGTCACTCTGGTGTGGTGCTGTTTTTTTATTGTGAACGGAACGATCGCCCTGATGTCGGTCTTCGGAGATTCCTACCGCTTCTGGGCTTTATATAACGGCTGTATAGCCTATATCCTGATAGGACTTTTATTTGCAGGAGAATTTGTTGTGCGTAAGATAGTACAGAAAAACATGAAAAATGATTATATCCCTCTGACCAAAATCAGGCTGAATTCCCGGGATATGGATTCCATAGTCTGCTACCAGGGAAAATATACAGATGGCATCTTCAAGACCTGGAAGGACTTTGCCCAGGACTGCACCAAGATGCGTCACTTCCTCATGTCCCGGCCAGAGACACAGTGGATACTGAACTGCGAGGACTGCTATTATTTCTACGTCACCTTGGCCTCCCTGCTCCAGTGCAAGAAAGAGATTCTGATGACCGCCAACATCACACCCGAGTTCATCAAGGAGATCCGGCTTCCCGGCATCGGCTTCCTGACCGACCAGAAGGCTCCCGGCTCCACCGATATAGCTGCCATTGTGGATGGGCCGGTCATCGGTATTGAGGAGTTCCCTGCTATCGTCTCAGAAGAGACCATGATTTATCTGTATACATCAGGCAGCACCGGACATCCCAAGGCTGTGCTCCAGAGGATGAAGGAGTTCGAGACAGACAATGAATTTGTCCTGTCCCAGTGGGGAGATGAAATATATAAGCGCATCGTGTGCTCCTGCGTCAACCAGCATCATATCTACGGCTTCCTGTTCTCGGTTGCCCTTCCCTTCGCCGCAGGCATCCCTTTCCGCCGGAACCGCATAACTATACCGGCCGAATTCAAGGATCTTACCGACACCTCCTACATGATTGTGGCAGTTCCTGCATTCCTTAAGCGCACCATTGAGGGAGAGACAGAATCCTTTGGCCTCAAGGAGCCTATGATTTATACCTCCGGCGGCGTCCTGACTCCTGATGTGGCTAAAAAGACAGATGAGATCATGGGCTTCTGGCCTATCGAGGTTTACGGCAGCACAGAGACAGCAGGCATTGCCTGGAGACAGTCCAAGAACGGCCTTGAGTGGACCCCCTTTGCCTTTGCAGAAATCACCCAGAATGCTGAGGGTTGTCTGATTGTCCGCTCCCCATATATAAAAGACCCAGCTGGTTTTGAGACTGCCGACCTGGTGGAGATTTTCCCGGACGGCCGCTTCCTCTTGAAGGGGCGCTCCGACTCCATAGTGAAGATTGAGGAGAAGCGTATATCTGTCACCGAGGTGGAGAACCGCCTGAACCAGAACCCATATGTCAAGGACAGCTGTGTCATAGCAATGGCTGACCGGCGTCAGTACCTGGCCGCAGCTGTGGCGCTTTCTGCAGAGGGGGAGAAGTTCTTTGCAGGCAAGGAGAAGTTTGAGATAAACCAGTACTTCCGAAACTACCTGGCAGGCTTCTTCGAGGCTGTGGTGCTGCCCCGCAAGTGGCGCTTCCTTGATGCTATCCCGCAGAATGCCATGGGAAAGCGGAAGAAAGATGAGATCAAGGCTCTCTTTGAGAAGAAGATAGAGGATATCCACGGTATCTCCTTTGCAATAAAGGAGCAGGATGAGAATAAGGTTGCTGTGACCTTTGCCGCCCCCGAGAGCTGTGACTTCTACGACGGCCATTTCCCCGAGAGGAAGTTCCTGCCGGCAGTGGCCCAGTTCCATATTGCAGTCAAAGTTGCAGAGCAGTATTTCAAGGTGGAGATTCCGCTGGTGGAGACCCGGCGCATCAAGTTCTCCCATCCGATTCTGCCTGAGAAGAGCATGGTGCTGACCATAGCCTGTGAAGGCAGCAGGCTGCAGTTCTCCTACAACGATGAGTCTGGCAAAGAGTATTCAAGAGGCACCTTCTTCGCAAAGGAGAGCGTGTGAGCGATATCAGGCGGGGGGCGGTGATCCCTGTATACAACCATGGCAACACCGCAGGCCCGATAGTCGATTTTCTTGTGGAGCACCACATCCATGTGATAATTGTGGATGATGGCAGCTACCTCAAGAGCAAGGCTGCCCTTGCCAAGATAGAGAAGAAATATCCCGATGACGTGACCCTGCTCACACTGCCCGAGAACAGGGGCAAGGGGGCTGCGGTGATGGTGGGCATGGAAATGGCGGCAAAGCTGGGGCTGACCCATGTGCTCCAGATTGATGCCGACGGGCAGCACGACATAAACCGGGTTGTCCCATTCTTTGAGCTTTCTGAAGCGCACCCGGATGCCCTTATCTGCGGTTATCCGGAATATGACGAGACAGTGCCCAAGAACCGCCTGACAGGGCGGAAAATCACCAACACCATGATAGCGGTTGAGACTCTGGGCAGCGGCATCCGGGACGGAATGTGCGGCTTTAGGGTCTACCCGGTGGAGCCCACCCTTAAGATACGGAACAAGCTGGCGTTCCCCCGCATGGGCTTTGACATCGATGTGCTGGTAAAGCTCTACTGGTCTGGCGTTCCTGTCATAGACAGCCCTGTGAAGGTGACCTATCCGGAGGGAGGCACCTCCAACTTCCGCATGGTGCATGACAACATAGAGATAAGCCTTGTCCATACTCGTCTTTTCTTCGGAATGCTGTTCCGGCTTCCAAAGCTGATTGCCCTGAGGAAGCGCAATGGCTGAGAAAGAGCACTGGTCGCATCAGCATGAGAAGGGAAAGCTCTGGATGCGGAAATTCACCCTGGCCTGCATCAGGATCCTTCCCGGTATTGTAGTACGTATTCTCGCCATCCCTGTAGGCTTTTTCTTCTGGCTTATATCGGGCCCGGAGCGGAAAGCAATCATAAAATACCTTAAAAAAGTGAGACCTGACAAAAAACCATATACACTGCCTCTGTTCCTGGCCTTTTCCATCACCATCATAGAGAAGGTGGAGTCCTGGGCCGGCAAGATAAGGCTGGGCAAGATACATTTCCAGAAGGACGACATAAATACAATCTGGAAAGAGCTGGAAGAGGGCAAGGGAGCGCTCCTTGTCTGCTCGCATCTGGGCAACATGGAGATGCTCAGGGCCATCGCAGACTACGGCGACATCGGGGTTTCCCGCAAGGTGCCTGTGATTTCCATCGTGGACTTCAAGGTGACAGAAGGGTTCAACCGGATGATAGAGGATGCCAACGGCAGCTCCATGCACAACATAATCAGCGCCTATGACATAGGTCCCGATACCATGCTCATGCTGCAGGAGCATGTGGCAAAGGGGGGCATTGTGGTCATAGCCGGGGACAGGAACACAGAGGGAAAGCAGGACCGGAATTTTGACATCGATTTTCTTGGAAGCAAGGCTCAGTTTCCCCAGGGTCCTTTCATCATCGCATCGCTTCTGGACTGCCCCGTATACTATGTGTTTGCGGCCCGGGAAAAGGCCCTCTCTGTCTCAGCAGATTACAACATGCATATACACCGCACAGGGGTGACCTTTACTGGCTCCAGGGCTGAGAAAAAGGATCAGATAAGACAGATGGCCGAGGAATTTGTCCGCTGTCTGGAGAAATATTGTAACAAATATCCGCTTCAGTGGTATAATTTTTATGAATACTGGGAAAAAGGTGATTTATGAGTATTGAAGCATCAGTTGAATTTAGAGTGGAATTTTATGACGTGGATGCCATGGGGGTGGTATGGCACGGCAACTATGTGAAATACATGGAGCGGGGGCGGTGTGCGCTTCTAGACAAGATATGCTATGGCTACAACGAGATGAAGGAGAGCAACTACGCTTTCCCGGTGGCATCCCTCAAGCTTAAGTATATAAAACCGCTGATGTTCAAGCAGACTGCGGTCATAAAGTCAGTTCTTGTGGAATATGAGAACCGGATCAAGATTGAGTATTTCATCTATGACAAAGAGTCGGGAGAACTGGTCACCAAGGGAGAGAGCATCCAGATGGCTTTTAACATGAAGACCCTGACATCCTCTTTCCAATGCCCGGACTGTTTTATCAAGAAGGTTGAAGCTCTGTTATGAAAAAAAATCTGTTATTCTTAATTCTGTTCCTAGCTTTCACAAGCCTTTTAGCCGCTGACCAGCTGGAGGAAGTCTATTCCAGGATTTCTGCCCATCCGGTGACCAGGGGAGAGCTGACACAGGAGCAGTATATCAAGGCGGCAAACCGCAGCCTTATATCAAAAGGGACCTTTGTGATGGCTGCTGACAAGGGGGTCATCTTCGAGATTACCGAGCCCTTCCCATCCACCATGGTCGTGACCGAGGAGAAGCTGGTGCAGATCCTGCCTGGCGATGTGGTTGCTGTAATGGATGGCAAAGAGAATGCCATGTTCAAGAATATCGCAAGGATAATCCACTCAGTTTTCGCAAAAGATGTGCAGGTGCTCCGGGAGAATTTCCAGGTCACAGTGACCGGGGGGCCCAAGGATGTGGTGAATTTAGTGCCTAAGGATCCGCTTCTTTCCATGCTGTTCCTGAAGATTACCCTGACAGTGGGGGATTCCATAGATTCAGTCTCAGTGATTGAGACAGGCGGCAATTGGGTGAATTACGCCTTCAACAATAAAACATTTCCGGAGAAGCTGACTTCAGATGAAGAGCAGAGGCTGGCTCAGTAACAGAATACTTTTCCTCCTTCTGCTGGTGGCAGTCTTTACCGCCGCAATGCTGCGCGGAGTGCAGATAGATACCAGCTTCTTCTCCCTTTTCCCTGAATACAGCAAGCTGTCCGAGGTGGAGGACAGAATATCGCGGAACAGCTCTTCTGCCGTCTATATTCTGGTGGAGTGCATTGATTTTGACGGAGCGAAGAAAGGGGCAGAAGCCTTCTGTGATGCGTTCCGGGGCTCTGATGTCTTCAAGTCGCTGACACTGTACCAGAATACAGATTCCCTTGAGGAGCTTAAGGCATTTCTTTTTGAGCACAGATATCAACTGATTGATGAGAAGAGTGTGGCAGAGCTTGAGGGCGGGAATGCTGATGAGCTTTCCAAGTCGGCTCTTTCCCTGGTGTACAGCCCCTTCTCCTTTTCTGACCTGAGTCACCTTGATAGAGATCCTTTCCTGCTTACAGAACGCAACCTGAAGAAATATGCGTTCCAGAGCATGGGCAATATGTTTGTGAGAGAAGGGGTCCTTGCTGCCGAGGCAGATGGAAATTGGTATGTGCTGATCCGGGGCTCTGTGACAGATGAGGCCCTCTCCTTCTCAAAGAAGAATGGGATAGGCCGGGTGTATGACAAGATAAAGGAGCTTGAGGAGAGCAATCTGGGTGTCTTTTATATCTGCTCCGGAGTTCCCTTCCACAGCTATGAGAGCTCCTCCAAGGCGATGAAGGAGATATCTTGGATCACCGGCATCTCCCTTGCCCTTGTGGCACTGATTCTCTTCCTGGCATTCCGCTCTCTGTTCCCTATGCTGATCTCACTGGCCAATATTGCGGTATCGCTCCTTTTCGGGCTGTCGGTGGCACTGATCATCTACGGCAGGATAAATGCTCTGGCCCTGGTGTTCGGCACCACGCTGATCGGTGTTAGCATCGATTATTCAATCCACTATTTTGTAAACCGTGAGCATATATTCAGAAGCCTGACTATAAACTGCATTTCGACCGAGGTAAGCTGGTGCCTCCTTATGCTGGCACCTTTCCCGCTACTCAGGCAGATTGCCCTGTTTTCGGCAACTGGGCTTTTGTGCTCGTTTCTGATAGTTCGCATTCTGTACCCAGCTACCAGGCTGGCAGAGCTGGGAGGGGCTCGCGGGTTCCGCTACCCCGGCTCCGGAGCTGCCCCGGGCGGCCACCTGGTCCGCACCGCCGGCATACTGGTGCTGCTGATATGTCTTGCCGCTCCTGCTGTTTCCGGTATCTGTATTAAGAACAGCATCCGGGGTATGTACACCATGTCGGGCCAGCTTTTGGAATGGGAAAAGAAGGCTGCATCTGTGCTCAGGCTGGGCAGCTCCGGTGAGTACTTCATCGTAGCCGGCCGCGGCCAGCAGGAGCTGCTGGCCCAGGAGGAGCAGCTTGCAGCGCGCCTTGATATAGAGAAGGATCTTGGCACCATAGGCGGTTACACCGCCATCACCTCCTTTGTGCCGTCCATGGCACACCAGGCGCGGAGCTATAAGGCCTCCGAGCTGCTCCTCCAGCGCTCCCGCGCGCAGCTGAAGGCGCTGGGGTTCGGGAGCGCTGCGGCCGAGCAGTTTGCCCAGGACTACCGGAAAAGCGCAGGCAGGATTGTGAACTTGGATAATGCCCCTTCGTTCATGAAAGAACATATCGACGCACTCTATGTGGGCAAGATCGGCGATGCATATTACTCAGTGGTCTTCCCGCTTCAGGTGAGGGACAGCGCAGTGCTCCGGGAGCTGGCGGACGACGACCATGTCTTCTTCATGTCAAAGGTCAAGGATATTGAGAACGAGCTGGACCACCTTACAAAGATAGCCCTTCTTTTCATCTTGGCATCCTATCTGCTGGTCTTCCCGCTGCTGTTTGTCCTCTATGGAAAGAAGGCCCTGAAGGTAGCCCTGGTGCCTGTAGCTGTGATTCTTGGCTCCCTGGCCTTTGTCTCGGCGGCTGGTGGCGGTGTGGACTTCTTCGCCTGCGCAGGCATTGTCCTTATATTCGGTCTTGGTCTCGATTATCTGGTCTATGGACTTGAAAACAAAACAGGAAAGGCTACATTTCTTTCCTTCATCACCACCGAAATCTCTTTCGGCGCTCTTGCCCTGAGCAGCTTTGTCCCAGCCCATGTGTTCGGGCTCACAGTATGTGTAGGGTTGGCTCTTGCTTATCTTCTTTCCCGGTTAATTGGACGCAGCTAAGGCAAAATCAGGGCCATCGCTGTATTTCTTTATTATCAGATTATCGCGGTCTTCTTTTCTTTCAAAGGCTGTGGCCATCACATATCCGCCACCCTCATAAAGCGCATAGAAAAGTGGGGAATTACACCTTATAGCGCCATTCTCTATCTGGAAAACTGGGGTCTCCTTCAGGTTCGCCACAGAGGTGCCCATCAGCTTTATATGAGCTTCCTTCAGCACCCATAAGGTCAGAAAACGCTTTCTCTTCTCCTCTTCAGAGCCTGCACTGTCAAGGAAAGTCTTCTCCTCAGGGTGAAAAAACTTCTCTGATACAGCAGGCGACACCTTTCTGGATGCCCACTCTATATCGCAGCCGGTGCGTCCCTCTGTCATTGTGCATATCACCAGATTCTTGGCATGTGAGATATTGAAATCAACATGGTGGTCAGCATATTCGGGTCTTCCCGCCGGTGTCTTGATTTGCTCCGGATGCATACCCAGAAGCTCATCCTCCATGAATGACAGAAGCTCAAGCCCCTTTTCGTGCTGATCCTTGTATATGTGCGATTCTGTAGATAAAATTCCCAGTCTGCTGTCCATCAATGTAAGTATATATATTTTTTTACTGGAAAGGAAGTCAATTAACTGTTATTATAGCTATAATATGAAAATGGCTCCGAGGTTTCTGACAGCATTTCTGATCTCATTCCTTCTCCTTTCCTGCGTTACAAAGCAGCAGGAGGCAAAATATTCAGTATATGTGACAAATACTGCGAAATTCGAGCTTCTGAGCCCATCAGCCTTTGAGGAGAACATGGACCGGTTCCAGAATATCACCGGCCATTTCCAGGGCAAAACCCATATCTTCGGCGCCTATATTAAGAGCAATGATGAGCAGGTGGAGATAACATTCTTCAATCAGATGGGGGGCAGCGTGGGCGACCTTTTATACACCGGCGACTCCCTTGTGGCTAACTCACATTTCACACCACCTGCAGCAAAGTTTGAATACATGATGGCTGATTTCCAGTTCTGCTACTGCAAGAAGGAACTCCTTGCCGAAAGCCTTGAGGCAATCGGCCTCCGTTTCGAGTGCACCCGGCAGGATGGAAAAGAAGTCCGCCAAATATTTGAAGGCGATAAGCTTGTCATCCAGATAGAGAAAGAGAAGACCCGCACAAAGCTCCAGAACCTGCTGAGAGAATACAGCTACGATATCCTGGAGGGCAACTGATGGCTATCTATCTTTCTGCCCCTGGGGTGATCTGCTGTGCCGGAAGCGGACTTGGCGCACTGCACGACGCAGTCTTGGCGGGGAAGCCCTGGCATAAGACTGACTACACCTTAAAAGCCCTTATGGACGATTCAATAGCCCAGATTCAGGACTCGGTGGAGCTGGCGGCCGTCCGGTACGGCAAAGACCGCGTAGGTGTTTTTGTGGGCTCCTGCGACAACGGCACCGACTATTCTCTCCCAGCCCATAAGCAGTTCTTCAATACCGGCTCATTCCCGGCTGACTACTCATTCTCATACCAGAAGGCAGATTTCCCTGCCGCATATATCCAGAAAAAGCTTGGGCTCAGCGGCTTTGCCGCCACCTGCGCCACCGCCTGCGCCTCCAGTGCCAGCGCCATAATAAAGGCAAGCCAGCTTATAACAGCAGACTTCTGCGATGCAGCAGTGGTGGGTGGCGTGGATATTGCATCTGCCATGGTGCTCGCCGGCTTCGGCGCCCTGGAGGCAGTTTCCCCAGGCATCTCAAACCCTTTCAGCAAAAACAGGGACGGTATAACCTTGGGCGATGGCGCAGCCTTCTTTGTCATATCCAAGGACAACCTGTGGAACACCTGCATACAGCTTCTGGGCTGGGGCGAGAGTTCCGACGCCAACCATATAACTGCACCCGAGGCCAGCGGCGCACAGGCGGCTGCAGCAATAAAGAAAGCCTTGGACAGGGCTGACCTCAAGCCCTCCGACATCGATTACATCAACCTGCACGGTACTGGAACCAAGCTTAACGACCTTATGGAAAGCCGAGCTGTAGCTCAAAATTTCGGTTCTGAGATGCCACCTGTAAGTTCCACAAAGCCGGTCACAGGACATACCCTTGGGGCGGCCGGAGTTCTTGAGCTTGCAATCTGCTATTCCCTCATCACCGCATCCGACGGCAGGCTTCCCCCAATGCGCTGGGACGTCCAAACTGACGAAGAGCTGGAACCGCTTAATTTTGTTGAAAAAGAAAAAACATATAACCGCATCAGCACCTGCATGAGCAACACCTTCGGCTTCGGTGGCTGCAATGTAAGCCTGATAATTGGAGAAAAGGATGAAAACCATTGAGAAAGATGAACTGATAAACCTGCTTCCCCACAAGGGGCGGATGTTCCTGCTGGACCGGGCCATTAATGTGAACTACGATGATTACAGCATCAAAACCCAGGTGGATGTGACACCCCAGTCCATGTTCTATGACGAGGCGCTGGGCGGCATTCCGACTTACATAACATTTGAATATATGGCTCAGAGCATCTCTGCCCTCTCAGGCTTTGCCAACAGGCGGAAGGGATTGCCTCCAAAGATAGGAGTGATTCTGAGTGTCTCTGATTTCAAGACTTTTGTCCCGGTGCTTAAAGCGGGGTCAACTGTCACAATCGCAGATTACCATCAGGATGCGGTGGACCGGGTCTTCACCTTCAACTGCACAGCCCATGTGGGCGACACTCTTGTGGCATCCGGCAGGCTGACAGTGATGGACATTGATGATCTGAGTGAATTGGGTATATGATGAAAGAAGGAGCTCTTATGGATAGAAAGAAAGTGCTTGTCACCGGGGCTGGCCGGGGTATTGGCCGTGCCATAGCCTTAGCCTGCGCAAAAGCAGGATACGAGGTTATTGCCCATTACAATAGAAGCAGCGGGCCTGCTGCTGAGCTGAAGGCCGAGATTGAGGCATCTGGCGGCGCATGCCAGCTTATCCAGTTTGATGTCTCTGACCGGGCCGACTGCCGCAAGAAACTTGAGGCGCTATGGGAAGAGCAAGGACCGCTGTGGGGTATTGTGTGCAACGCAGGAATCTGCTCCGACAACACCTTTGTAGCCCTTTCTGACGAGCAGTGGGATTCTGTCATCAATACCAATTTAAACGGCTTCTACAACGTGCTCTCTCCTCTTGTTATGCCCATGTGCCGCAAGAAGAAGGGACGCATAGTGACAATAGCATCTGCATCCGGCATCATAGGAAACCGGGGCCAGGTCAACTACAGTGCCTCCAAGGCTGGAATCATAGGAGCCACCAAGGCCCTTGCCACCGAGCTTGCCAGCCGTTCCATCACCGTGAACTGCGTGGCTCCCGGGGTAATCGAGACAGATATGATAGGCGAGGTTCCCGAGGACAAAGTGCTGCCAGCCATCCCGATGGGAAGATTCGGAAGACCTGAGGAAGTGGCCCCTGCTGTAGTATTCCTCCTCTCCGATGAGGCCTCTTATATTACACGGCAGGTAATCTCTGTAAACGGTGGTCTATTATGAACAGAAGAGTCGTGGTTACCGGCGGAAGCGTCATCTCGGCCCTGGGAAATGAGTGGAGCGAGATTTTCGCAAGCCTCAAGCAGAAGAAGAACAAGATCAAATATATGCCTGAATGGGAAAAGTACCAGGGGATGAACACCCGCCTGGCCAGCCCTGTGGATTTCAAGGCCCCCGATTTTCCCCGGAAGAAGACCCGGGGTATGGGACGCATTGCCCTTATGGCTGTGACCAGCGCAGACAATGCCCTTAAAGATGCAGGACTTCTTGACAGCCCGGAGCTCAAAGCAGGGCGGTGCGGAGTCTCCTACGGCTCCTCTGCCGGCAGCATCGACTCGCTCCTGGACTTCTATTCCATGCTCATAACCAACACAGCCAACAAGATAAGCGCTACCACCTACATCAAGATGATGCCACAGACCTGCGCCGCCAACATAAGCGTATTCTACGGCCTTACCGGGCGTCTTATAACCACTAATACAGCCTGTACCTCAGGCAGCATGTCCATCGGGTATGCATTCGAGAACATAAGAAACGGACAGCAGGACATAATGCTGGCCGGCGGCGCCGAGGAGCTTTCCCCTGCCGATTCAGCTGTGTTTGATGTGCTCTTTGCCGCCAGCAGTCTGAACGACAAGCCGGAGTTGACACCAAAGGCCTACGACAAGAACCGGGACGGCCTTGTGATTGGCGAGGGTTCGGGAACTCTAATCCTTGAGGAATATGAGCACGCTGTGGCCCGGGGTGCCAAGATTTATGCAGAGATGGTAGGTTTCGGATCAAACACTGACGGTACACACATAACCCAGCCAAACAAAGACACAATGCGCCGTGCCATGGAACTGGCGCTGGAAAGTGCAGGCCTTACTCCTGACAAGATAGGCTATGTGAACACCCACGGCACAGCGACCCTGGCCGGCGATGTGGCAGAGAGTCATGCGACCTATGAAGTGTTCGGAGGCAAGGTGCCGGTGAGCACAATCAAGAACTATATTGGCCACACCCTGGGTGCCTGCGGTGTCATCGAGGCGTGGACATCAATCAATATGATGAGGGAGGGGTGGCTTGCCCCTAACATCAACCTGACCGAAGTGGACCCCAACTGCGCACCGCTTGATTATATAATGGGCGACGGAAGGGAGACTAGGGTGGACTATATCATGTCCAACAACTTCGCCTTCGGAGGAATCAACACATCCCTTATTTTCAAGAGGTTCTCATGACAGATTACTATTCAGACAAAATGCGGGCTATAGATGCCAAGACCAAGGCGCAGGAGATTGCATTTGCACCGCTGGCCTTCCAGACAGTATTGGCTCTGCGGAACCTGGGGATGCTTCAGAGCATCAACGATTCAGGTGATGTCGGGCTTACCGCTGAAGCAGTTGCAGAGAAGGCGGGAGTATCCCTTTACGGCGCGAAGGTGCTTTTAGAGTTTGCCCTTGGAATGGGGGTTGTGAAGCTGGTTCCTGAAATCAAAGAGGAGAGGTATGTTCTCTCCAAGACAGGCTGGTTCCTCCTTGAGGATGATATGACCAGGGTCAATATGGACTTTGTGAACGATATCTGCTACCAGGGAGCCTTCAAGCTGACAGAATCGGTCAAGAACGGCAAGCCTGAGGGGCTTTCTGTGTTCGGCAAGTGGACCACAGTCTACGAGGCCCTCTCCACACTGCCCGGGCAGGCCAAGAAAAGCTGGTTCGCCTTTGACCACTTCTACTCCGACATCGCATTCCCGGAGGCGCTGCCCATAGTATTTGCCGACAAGCCTAAGAAAATCCTTGACATCGGCGGCAACACAGCCAAATGGAGCATCTGCTGCTGCAAGTATGACCCCGATGTCAAGGTCACTATAGTTGACCTGCCCGGGCAGACAGCCGTTGCCCGCGAGAACGCGGCCAAGGCAGGCTTTGCAGACCGCATCGATACCTGCGAGGGCAACATCCTGGCCGATTCCACAGTGCTGCCAACAGGCTACGATGCTGTGTGGATGAGCCAGTTCCTGGACTGCTTCTCCCTTAAACAGGTCACCAAGATTATCAGGAAAGTGGTATCGACTGCCAGCGAAAATACTAAAATCTTAGTATTGGAGCCACTATGGGACTGCCAGAAGTTCCAGGCCTCCTCATATTCGCTCCAGGCCACATCCATATACTTCACCTGCATTGCCAACGGCAACAGCAAGATGTACCGCTACCAGGAGCTGGTGGACGCAATCGAGTCCGGCGGCGCCAAGCTGGAGACAGCCCACCATAACTTGGGCTCAAACAGCTATTCTCTGCTCCAGTTCAGGAAGGCCTGATGAAGCTGTATATAAACCGCAGCGCATACTGGGCGCCGCCTGCTGCAACACCCGCCTCCGCGCCGGAGCTGGCCTATGTGTCCCCGCTTCTCAAGCGCCGCCTGAGCCAGCTTACCAGGATGACGATCGAGGTGGTGCACAGCGTGCTGGATGCGGCACCTGGTTCGCCGCTTGTCTTTGTCTCCTCCGGCGGGGAGTCGGCCCGGCAGCTGCAGGTTGACAAGATGCTTATCGAGGATGGAGAGATACTGCCGGCGCCGTTTAGTTTGTCTGTGTTCAACGCCTCTCCAGCCATGGCTACCATAGCCCTGGGTATGAAAGGTGGGTACACAGCGCTTTACCCGGCTGGCAACATCCTGGAAGAGGCTTTTGCCTACGGCGCTGCCCCAATCATGGCTGGAGAGACAGAATCTGTGATTCTGGTGGTTGCCGACCAGCAGCTGCCGCCTGAGTACAAGGCAATAGCGGAGCCGGAAGACGATATATCACCCTATGCCGCCGCCTTTGTCCTTTCATCAGTAAAGCAGGAAGGCAGTGTGCCGGTTGATTCCTATAAAGACCTGGAGGAGCTGATGCATGTCTAAGCTTGTCCTCTGGTACCGCATCTTTGTAAAGCTTTTCCTCTTCTTCATGTTTGGCGTGGGCAGCATAATACTCATCACTGCTGTGTTCCCCACAATCCGTCTTTTGTCCCCATCAAGCTCTGTCTTCAAGCGCAAGTCAAGGAAGGCGATGTGTATAACCCAGAAAATTTTTGTGGGGCTTGGAATCCGGATGGGGGGCTTTGAGCTCAAGGTTAAGGACAAGGAATACTTAAGCCATCTCTCAGGCAAGATTGTGGTGGCAAACCATCCGTCCCTCCTGGATGTGGTCATGCTTCTCTCCATCATCCCCAACGCCGACTGCATAATCAAGGCATCATTGGGGCACCATAACATTGTAAGCAACATAGTGAACACACTCTATATCTCCAACTCCCTGGATTTCGAACACCTTACAAAGGAATGCACAAAGTCGCTGCAGGAAGGCAACTGCCTTATCATCTTCCCGGAGGGAAGCCGTACAAAGGCAGACGGCGTCCATCATTTCCAGCGGGGCGCAGCCCACATGGCATTGTCATCCGGCTGCAGCCTGGTTCCTGTGGCTATCGGAGGAACAGACAAGTATGGCCTGAGAAAGCACGACCCTATGCTTTCCTACAATCCCAAGGAGAAATACATCTACACCCTGACACCGCTTCCAGAGGTGAATCCGGCTGATTATGCTGATATCCCGGTGCCGGCTGCCGCAAGAAGAATCACCGAAAAGATCAAAACCGATATTGAAGAAGCGCTAAATCGTTGACAAAGAAAAACAATCTGAATATAAATACAAATATCACATAAAAAGGGGAAAACATTTGGCAAAGGAAGAAGCGATAGAGATAGAAGGCATTGTCAAAGAGGCGCTGCCGAACACCATGTTCAAGGTGGAACTTAAGAATGGACACATTATTCTGGCACATCTGTCAGGCAAGATGAGGAAATTCTACATCCGTATTGTTCCAGGCGACAAGGTGAGAATAGCTCTTTCCCCATACGACCTGACCAGAGGAAGAATCATCTTCCGGGAAAAATAATCACTTTTTGATTGCAACCCAGACAGCACCAGAGCCTCCCTCCGCAGCCCCGGGAACTCCATGTTTGCCGGCTATTGGTGAATGCTCTAAATAATCCATCACTGCTTTCTTAAGCTTCGGCTCCTCTTTTGAGTGAATCCCTTTCCCATGGATGATGAGTACTTTCTTAAATCCATTTTTCCGCGCTTTTATAAAGAAGTTGTGCAGCTGTGTCTCAGCCTCAGCCACAGTAAGACCATGGAGGTCGATGGTGGCATCGGCAGGCAGTTTCTCATAATTGATTGAACGCCTTATAGGGGCAGGAGTTTCCTTTTCCTTCTTTATCTGAGCTTCCACTTTTTTTGCATCAGGAGTCCTTTCCCATGCAGCCAGGATATCACCGAAATCTTTCTTAGGACCTGTAGTCGGCATTTTCCCTCACATAGGCATAGGAGAGGTCTGTTCCTTTGACAGTGGCGCACCCCTTTCCTTTTTCAGAGAGCTTATAGAAGATATCTACAGTCAGATTGTGCTCGGGATATTTTTTCTTTTCTGAATCGAAGGAGCGGTCCTTCATATATTTTGAAAGCTTCTCCTCCTTGCGTCTGTCAATGCAGAAGGCTCCCTTGTCAAACACCAGCTCCTTGCCCAGCCAGATGCTCATGGCATCCTTATCGAAAGGCAGTCCGTTGATACCCATGAAATCGCCTACGCAGGAGACAAGGCGTCCCACATTGGGGTCGTTGCCGAACACTGCAGTGGTAACCAGCGGCGAATTGATCACAGCCTTGCCCACAGCCTTTGCAATCGCATCGCTCTGAGCACCTGTCACTTCCACTTTAATCACGTGACCGCTTCCTTCTGCGTTCCGCACAATGTCTTCAGCCAGCTCGGTGCACAGCTTGAGAAGCGCTGCCTCAAACTCCTTCTCCTCCACTGCAGGCTTACAGCCGGAGCTCAGGAGCAGGACAGTGTCGCTGGTGCTCTGGTCGCTGTCCACGGAGATGCAGTTATATGTCTGGTCTGCCACACGCTTCAGGCACTTCTGCAGGAAGCTTCTGCTCATGGAGATATCGGTGAGTATGTATGAGAGCATGGTGGCCATGTTCGGCTCGATCATGCCGGCACCCTTTGCCACTGCCACAATACGCCCCTTGCCAACCTTTATGGAACGGAGCTTCGGGAATGCGTCGGTGGTCATGATGCCCTTTGCCAGTTTTACACCAGTGCCTCCCTCAAGGGATGCCACCAGATTAGGAATAGTGGCCTTCATTGCCTTTATCGGGAGCCGCCAGCCTATGATGCCGGTTGAGCATGGGAAGTATTCCTCCACCTTGCCGCCCGCATACTTTGCCAGTGTCTCAAGCAGGCTTATGGAGTCCTGGATTCCGCTTTTCATGCAGACATTTGCAATCTTGTTGTTGATAAGAATACCCCGGATCTGCTTTGCCTTGAGCCTTTCTCTGCCGATGATGACAGGGGAGCCGGGACATTTGTTGCTGGTGAAGATGCCGGCAAAACGGGTTGTCGGTTTATCCAGCATGATAAGTGACATATTCATCGGAAGGGGGTTGATGAGCTTTCTTTCTTCAGGGAAAAAAGAGAGCGGAAG
>JAEEGL013675424.1_pt1 | contig 20014 bp, 18 predicted proteins | sample 9134231 | NCBI WGS metagenome assembly JAEEGL01 (sample SAMN16246548, study PRJNA631951) | gut metagenome | biome: gut microbiome; feature: rumen; material: fiber-attached | host: Bos | place: Iran: Karaj | collected 2018-10
AGGTTTTATCACAAGTCCTAATTTTTTCAGACAACATATCAACGTTAATTTCAAGAATCAAATCATGAAACAGAGTTGTAATTCCAAAATACTCACTTATATAAGACACAACTAACCATGCATCAAGTAAAATACAAATTTCAAGCTTAGACAAAGCATCATTTATCTCCTGATTTGTCAAATATCCTTCTGTCATTATTGCATCTAAATACATAAGGACAATTCCCGCATGAGTAATGTCATCACCTGGAGATTGTGTATAACCTCCCCGTTTTAGAACTCTGCCTGCAACAAAATCATCTAATCTGCCATTTTTTATTATTGACACTATTTTTTCGTAGTCTTTAGCTGACTTCCATTCTGACAATCTTTCTTTATTCATAATCTTTATTTTTCAAAAACAAAAAGTTCTTCAGTTTCTCTTGAATAAGCATATACTTTATCATCTATAACGATGGATCAAAAAAATATGATACATATCGTAGCATTTTTGTTGTCTAATTCTTTATCATAACCAATTATCATTTCGAATTAAATCTAATTCAAAAGTCAATAATCAAAATATCACACAATTGATTCTACAGAGGGAATCACATTGTAACCATATTCCTTCGAAATAGTCTCAATAAAGTTTCGGACGACACTATCTTGTTGATAGGTTTTATCACAAGTCCTAATTTTTTCAGACAACATATCAACGTTAATTTCAAGAATCAAATCATGAAACAGAGTTGTAATTCCAAAATACTCACTTATATAAGACACAACTAACCATGCATCAAGTAAAGTACAAATTTCAAGTTTAGACAAAGCATCATTTATCTCCTGATTTGTTATATATCCTTCTGTCATTATTGCATCTAAAAACATAAGGACAATTCCCGCATGAGTAATGTCATCAGCTGGGGATTGAGTATAACCTCCCTGTTTTAGAACTCTACCTGCAACAAAATCATTTAATCCGCCATTTTTTATTATTGACACTATTTCTTCGTAGTCATTAAATGACTTCCATTTTGACAATCTTTCTTTATTCATAATCTTTATTTTGTCATACACACTGAATTCGCAAAGAACTCTACATTTATTGATCAAGCATCATATGGATCCATGTCATAAATAAGCCAGTGAGACTCCAACATTTTCCAAAGTTCAGGATCTGGATTCTCTTTATCAAGAAAATAAATTTCCTTTTCTCCGACAGGTCTTTGTTTATACTCTGCAATAGAATTTATATCAAAATTTTGTTTTTCAATTACAAATCCGTCGATAGCATTAAATGGGACTAGACAAGTCATGATTTGAGCCCGCTCTCCTCTGTTTGCTGGGATATCACGTGTAAACACGCAGCCAAGACTCTTCAAAGTGATGATTTGTTCTTCAGTCAAGCCATCAGGTGATATGTCAAATTTATCTCTAAAGTAATCACCATCTTCTTTAAAATATAGCGTTTTACAAAAACGAAACTTCATTCCTTGAATTTGAAGAAAAGAATCTATCCGATAAAATGCTTTAATATCTTTCAAATCTATAGCTTTATATAAATCTAAACTATAGCTTTTACCCCAATTCATATCAAGACGATATTCATCTTCCTTTTTAATCGCCTCTTCCAGACAAGAAAAATCTCTATAAACAATAGGATTATCATTCACTAATACCAAATCAAATTCCATATCATTAATGTACTTTTCTCTCTCCTCCGTAATTTCTCTATAATCTGAAATATAATCATTTATGTATAATCCATCATAAGACGAAGAAAAAGACATAAGCTTTCCTTTGTATTCAAAGAAAATTCCTTCAGAGACTCCAAACATAATTCCTTTAGGAAATTCAATTCCTTTAGAAACTCCAATTCCTTTAAAAAATCCCAACATAACGATTTATTTAATAGATTGTTTTGTGTAAATTTCTTTTAGACTTTATTTTCAATTAGGTTTATATTTTTGTGGTTTAGTATTTCTCATTTTTTTAACAAACACCAACTTAAAAACAAAATTATTGATTTTTTACGATGCCTCATTATATACACAGAAATTTTTCATTTTTAGGTATTCCATAGCATAATAAGATCCAATCAAACAATAACACTCATCTATAATTGTTAAATAAATCTAAATCGACTTGCTAATTCATCTTCATTCTATTAAAATATTGTACAGAATTTCTATATTTGTAGAAACAGAAAATAATTAAATTTTAATATTAGGAGGACATAGTTATGGTAGATACATTTTTAGATTGGTTCAACAATCTTGAGCCAGGAATTAAGGTTTATTGGGCGATCGCATTAGTCACATCAACCATATTTGTAATCCAGACTATTCTTTCATTGATCGGACTTGGAGATTTTGATATGGATATTGATTTAGACGGAGGAGACGCATTGGATTCAAGTGGATTTTCCGACATGTTGTCCATCAAAAATGCAATCAACTTCTTATTAGGTTTCAGTTGGGCAGGTGTTTGTTTTTACGACAGCATCCCTAATAGCATCATACTTGGAATAGTAGCCTTCTTATGTGGACTAGCCTTCGTAGCCATGTTCATCTACTTATTCAAAAAAATGATGAAGCTTGAGTCAAACGGAGCTTTTGACATCAACACAGCAGAAGGCAAAACATGCAATGTCTACTTGAGAATTCCTGCAAACAGAACAGGAACAGGAAAAGTGCAGATCAGTTTCGACGGTTCTGTGCAAGAGATTGACGCAGTGACAGATGGAGAGATGATTCCTACAGGCACAAAAGTTGTGGTGATGGAGGTATTAAACAACAACATTCTTCACGTTGAAAAACTCTAACAGATTCGAATTCAAATAAAAAAATTAATTTATAAGTATGGAACCATTTATTTTCGTCATCATTGCGGTCGTCATCGGAGTTGTTGCCGCATTAATCAATCGCTACCGTCGTTGTCCATCAGACAAAATTTTGGTAGTCTACGGAACATCAGGAGGAAACAAAAGTGCGAAATGTGTTCATGGAGGAGGTACATTCGTATTCCCAATCATCCAGGACTACGCTTACCTATCATTGACTCCAATTGGTATTGATGCGAACTTGACAAACGCACTATCAAAGCAGAACATTCGTGTAGACGTGCCATGTCAATTCACAGTAGGTATCAGCACAGAGCCTGAGACAATGCTTGCAGCAGCAGAGCGTTTGCTTGGACTAAGCGCGACACAGATCCAGGAGTTGGCAAGAGATATCCTTTTCGGTCAGTTGCGTCTTGTTATCGCGACAATGAGTATCGAGGAGTTGAACTCAGACCGTGACAAATTCCTTGAAGCCGTCACAGCAAACGTGGAGGTCGAGTTGAAAAAAATCGGTTTGAAGCTTATCAACGTAAACGTAAAAGATATCAATGATGAGAGCGGATATATCGAGGCTCTAGGTCAGGAGGCAGCTGCAAAGGCTATCAACGAGGCTAAGGTTCGTGTGGCAGAGCAGGAGAAGTTCGGAGAAATCGGTAAGGCTGATGCAATTCGTGAGACACGTATCCGTACAGCAGAGGCAAACGCAGCAGCTGTAAAGGGAGAGAACGAAGCAAAGGTAAATATCGCAAAATCAGATGCTGACCGTCGTGAGGCAGAGGCAGAGGCACAGCGTAAAGCTACAGCAGCAGAGAAGGTTGCACAGGCGAAAGCATTGGAAGAGGCTTACGCAGCTGAGCAGAAAGCCGAGGAGGCACGTGCAGACCGTGAGCGTTCTACACAGACTGCCAACGTCATCGTCGCACAGGAGATTGAAAAGAAACGTTTGGTGATCGCCGCAGAGGCAGAGGCTGAGCAGAAGAGAGTAAACGCTAAAGGAGAGGCTGACGCCATCTACGCTAAGATGGAAGCAGAGGCCAAAGGTTTGTACGAGATCCTTACTAAGCAGGCTGACGGTTACGACCGAATGATTCAGGCAGCAGGTGGCGACGCTACAAAGGCATACACACTATTGCTACTTGAGAAACTTCCTGAATTGATTAAGACACAGGTTGACGCAATCAAGGGCATCCAGATCGACAAGGTTACTGTTTGGGATAACGGTGGAGGAAATGGCGATGGCAAGACAAGCACAGCCAACTTTCTATCAGGTCTGATGAAGAGTGTTCCCCCATTGTCAGAGTTGTTCGACCAGGCAGGAATGAGCCTTCCAGAATACTTGGCAAAAAAGAAAGATGAGCCTAAAACTGTAGAGGCAGAGGAGATCAAAGAGCAGTCAAACGCAGCTGGTGTTGCCGGAGACAAGAAGAAATAAAAAATTTTCAATAATATCCCAAGGAGACGGTGCAAGCATCGTCTCCTTTTTTTTGCAATTAAATTATTTTTTACTACTTTTACGACAAATTAGAAAACATACTTCATTATGGCAAATTTTGTGACGTTAGCGATACATACTGAATTAAAAGCCCAAACGCTTGTCCACATCTTAAAAGCAAATGGAATAGATGCTTTCATAGAAGAGGTGAATCAGTTATTCCCTTCACTCACAGGAGGTTTCAGAGTGAAAATTGATGATGCGGACTTGTCAAAAGCATTGGCCATCGTTGAAAGTATGAATTCAGAAGGCACTAAACGAATTCCAAACACAGAAGCGAACAACCGCAAGGTGATACTTCTTCCATTCGACTACACAGAGACAAGTGAGAAGGCATTTCCACTTGCTTTTTCTTGGGCAAAAGCGGTCGGTGCGGAAATCGAAATGCTTAATGTCTACTCTACCGAAGAGACTGAGAACCTTACTATCCTCAACCGTATGTTCGACTACGACAAAGAAGCTCTTCGCGAACGTGTTGAGAGAGCACACTCGGAAGCTAAACAACGTGCAGAGGAATACCAAAAGACTATACAACAACGTATTGACGCAGGGGAACTTGCCGATACTAAATTCAAATGTATTGCTTTGGAAGGTGTGCCAGAGGAGCAGATCATCAAATATTCTGAAATTCTCCGTCCAGAAATGATTATCATGTCGACGAGAGAAAGAGCGAAAAAAGAGGTTGACATGATCGGAAGTGTCAGCGCCGAAGTCGCAGAAGGAGCCCCTATCCCAGTGTTTGTATTGCCAGAAAACATTGAGTTCAACAGTGTCGACATGGTAAAGAAAATAATGTTCATCACAAACTTTGATGACCGTGATTTGGTGGCATTCTCCAAAATGATGTCACGTCTTTCGTTCCAGGAGATTGAGGTCAACCTTGTGCATTTCCGTGAATCAGGAACAAAGGACACTTGGGATGAAATCAAACTTAACGGAATAAAAAGCTATTTTGCAGAGCACTACCCTACTGCCAAAGCTGATACAGCTATCCTTGACGGAGTAAGTCCATGCAAAAGCATAAACAACTATATGGAAGAAAAAAACATATCCGTATTGTCAATGACAACCCATAGAGGAAAACTTATATCCCGTATTTTCAACACAGGAGAAACCGGAGTCACAAGAAGAATGGTGTTTGAAGGAAAATTCCCTACACTTATATTCCATGCGTAAATGGGAAACAAATAAATTTCCTCGCATAATAAATTAGGTCTAACAAAAAATGAAATTCAAGATAATAGCAGGTGGAGCGACGTTGGCAATGGTTCTACTTTGCTCACAATGTATGATTGCCGACAACAGTGAGAACACAATCCAGTCTGGAGCAGCATGTGCTGTGGATCCGTCACAGATTTACATTGCACCGTCTATACCACAAAACATAGAATTCTGCGGAGAGAAATTAGAGCTGAAGAATTACTATATGCGTGAGAGATTCGACCGTGAGCTATTGAGTTTCAGCTACTTCCACTCAAGCATTTTCTTGATGATCAAACGTGCCAACAGATATTTCCCTATACTTGAGAAAATTCTGAAAGAGGAAGGTATTCCTGATGATTTCAAATACCTGGCTGTCATCGAAAGTTGTTTGGATCAAAGAGCATTGTCTCCTACAAAAGCAGCCGGAATATGGCAGATTATGGAGCAGACCGGCAAAGAGGCTGGACTTGTCATCACACCAGACGTGGATGAGCGCTACAACCTTGAAAAAGCCACACGTGCCGCATGCCGACACCTGAAAGCCTCTTATGACGCTACTGGCAGCTGGACACTCGCCGCAGCGTCTTACAACACAGGCAGAGCAAGAGTGATGCGACAGATTGAAGCTCAACAAACAAGAAACTTCTTCGATATGCAGTTCAGCGAGGAGACAAACAGATATGTCTACAGAATTCTGTTGGCTAAATATGTATTGGAAGATCCTTCACGCGTAGGGTTCTACCTGACACAAAACGAGCTGTATTTCCCAGTTGAGACATTCGCTGTTCAAGTGGACACAGCCATTCCTAATTTGACTGAGTTTGCAAAATCATATGGATTGACGCTGCAGATCCTGAAAGACAGTAATGCATGGATGAGAGACAACAGTCTGAAAAGACATCCAGGCAAGACATTCACGATCAACGTTCCTAAAAAGGAATGCATCAGTCTTCCACCGTCGCAGCTTCCTGTCCATAATCAAAAATGGATTCAATGTGTGCCGGCTCATTTGCAGAATGTAAGCTCTAAAGCGACAAAATAACAACCATTCAGACTCTATTCCAAAATCAAATACCATTGAGAATCAGAAACGGAGGCTGAAATGGGAACGACGGAATGTAGGAAAATGAGTATTGTATATATAATATTGAAAATATTGATGTGGACGCTGATCGCATTCTTTTCAACGGATGCAATCATGCAATATATATCATATTCATTCTACAAAGGAGACAGACAATTAGCAAATGTCGCATATATTCCCGTCGAAATATCATACAATGATTCATTATCTGGGTATGGATATAACCTTGACATCCAATCAGATAAAGTGATTCTGTTTTTTGGAGGCTCAACGTTTATCGCTTATAATTCAGTAGGCACATACGCAGGAAAATTTAACTGTCCGTTTCTTTCAGCAGACTATTATGGCACTCAGAAAAGCAAAGGGACAATGAACCTTGAAACGATGCAAAAATCCGCAGAAGATCTGTATGATTATGTCAAGAAGAATTTTCCAAACAAAGACATTTACATCTTCGGACACAGCTACGGATGTGGCATGGCAGCTTATTTGGCAAGCGTCAGAGAATGCAAACATTTGGTGATTGCATCCGGCTACAGAACTTGCGCGGACCTTTATAATAAAATCATACCTATTTTCTGGGGACCTTTGCAAGTATTCATCAAAAACAATATCAGAGTCGACCAATACGCACAGAATACAAGTTGCCCTGTGACAGTAATCGGTTCGGATGCAGACAAGACCCTTGATGAGACAATTCAAAAGGAACTGACAAACTGTTATCAGAACGCTAAATGTCAGATATTCAGTGGAATCAGACATGAAGATTATTTTACAACAGATAAAGTCATACAGTTCGTGAATGAAAACATACTGGAACGATGAAATAATCGTGACGAGCATTGACTTTTTATATTAACCAGAATTAAGACTAACAAAACTATGGTTTTAGACAAAATATCAGAAGCATCAAAATATTATTCGCTTCATCCAAAATTCAAAATGGCTTTTGAATATATTTTCTCTCACGATTTCAAAACCATTCCTGCGGGAAAGATCGTGATCGACGAGGATGTTTTCATCAACGTTGATGAACCGACATTACGAAATAAAGAGGTGGCGACACCAGAAGCCCACGACAAGTATATCGACATACAGATTCCAATCGTGGGTGAAGAGACATGCGGATATATTCCTCGCTCTGAATGCCATACCGTCGACAGACAAGACGCAGAAAAAGACTATGTGATTTACAAAGAGATGCCGACGGGATATTTCCGTCTGACACCTGAAGATTTCGTGATTTTCTTCCCTTCCGACGGTCACGCCCCAATAATCGGAAGCGGTTACGAGAAAAAAATAGTAGTCAAAATTAAATTGTAGACAAACGATTTGTTTTTTAACCAACGATTCAGTAGATTCGTCGTGTAAATAAAATAGGATAAGATTATGGATATGCTTAACTTGGTGAAATATGATCAGCAGCTCAAACCCTTTGAGAATGCGCTAGTAGGAAGATACAAGCATTTTTTGTGGAAAGAATCACAACTAGTCGGAGACAAGGAAAACCTTGCTGACTTTGCATCTGGACACCTCTATTTTGGACTACACAAAATCGGCAAGAAATGGGCATTGCGTGAATGGGCTCCCAACGCTACAGCTATCTATATCATCGGCGACTTCAACAATTGGAAGGAAGACGAGGCTTATTCTTTGAAACGTAAGGATAACGGTGTATGGGAGATAGAACTGCCAGAATCCGCAATGAAACACAAGGATCTTTACAAACTGAAAGTTCATTGGAATGGCGGTGAAGGTGAACGCATACCTGCATGGTGCCGACGTGTGGTGCAGGATGATACCACTAAAATTTTCTCGGCTCAGGTGTGGGCTCCAGAAAAACCTTACAAATTCAAAATCAAGCAGTTCAAGCCGAACGTTTCCCCTCTATTAATCTATGAATGCCACATCGGAATGAGTGGTGAAGAGGAAAAAGTAACCTCATATACAGAGTTTCGTGAAAAGATATTGCCTCGCATCGTGGATGACGGATACAACTGTATTCAGATCATGGCAATTCAGGAGCATCCATACTACGGTTCGTTCGGCTACCACGTATCAAGCCTATTCGCACCGTCTTCTCGATTCGGAACACCAGAAGAGCTTAAAGAGCTTATCGACGAAGCTCACAAGCGTGGATTGGCTGTGATCATGGATATTGTCCACTCACACGCTGTGAAGAATCAAGTGGAGGGACTTGGTTTGTTCGACGGTACTCCATACCAATATTTCCACGACGGATACCGCAGAGAACATCCACAGTGGGATTCACTATGCTACAATTATGAGAAACCTGAAGTGCTACACTTCTTGCTTTCCAACTGCAAATACTGGCTTGACGAATTTAAATTCGACGGTTTCCGATTCGACGGTGTAAGCTCAATGCTGTTCCTAGACCACGCTATGGGCAACGTGTTCGGAGATTACGGCAACTATTTCAACGGCAATCAGGACGGAGATGCTATATGCTATCTGACATTGGCAAACAAACTGATCCATCAAGTGCATCCATACGCAATCACAATCGCGGAGGAGGTCAGCGGAATGCCAGGTGTTGCGGCTAAAATTGAAGACGGAGGTATGGGATTCGACTACCGTCTTGCCATGGGTATACCTGATTTCTGGATAAAGATGATCAAGGAGGTCAAGGACGAAGAGTGGAAACCAGGCCATATTCTTTGGGTACTCACAAACCATAGAGCGGAAGAGAAAACAATAAACTACGCTGAAAGCCACGACCAGGCATTGGTGGGAGACAAAACGATAATTTTCCGTCTCGCAGACGCTGATATGTATTGGCACATGTCTAACTTATACGACAGTTCATATATGGTAGACCGTGCAATCGCACTCCACAAGATGATCCGACTAATCACATTGGCATCAATCAACGGAGGTTACCTCAACTTCATGGGTAATGAGTTTGGTCATCCAGAATGGATTGATTTTCCACGTGAAGGCAACGGATGGTCATACAAATATGCTCGTCGCCAGTGGCATTTGGTCGATGATCCTAACTTGAAATACAAATATTTAGGAGACTGGGATAAGGCTATCATCAAACTTGTCAGCAGCGTGCATAAATTCAACACGATGCCGATTGAAGTGCTATGGGATAAGAGCGACGACCAGGTGCTTGCATTCCGCAGAGATGAACTTGTGTTCGTATTCAACTTCCATCCATATAAATCGTTTACCGACTACGGTATTCTTGCGCCAACAGGCAAATACAAAATGATGCTGACGTCAGATTCAAAAGTCTTTGGCGGTTTTGGCCAAGTCGACGAAGCTCAGGAGCATTTTACGATGGAAGACATGAATCACACATCGGCCGGCAAAGAATGGTTGAAACTATACATTCCTGCCCGTTCTTGCATGGTTCTAAAATTAGACAGATAATACAGTGGAAAACATACAGTTGCCTGACGATTTCATTGCAGACTTGCGTGAGTATTTGCCAAACGAACATCAACAATTGATCGATGCGTTGGCCACAGAACCAGTATCAAGCATTCGTTTGAACAGACGTAAAATTGACACTGAATGCTCATTGGAAAAGGTCAAATGGTGCGAAGACGGTTATTATCTAAACGACCGTCCTACCTTCACTATGGATCCGCTATTCCACGCAGGAGCATACTATGTGCAGGAAGCAAGTTCAATGGCTGTCGGACAGGTATACAAACAGTATATGACAGGAGTCGAGAGTCCTGTAGTGCTCGACTTATGCGCGTCACCAGGAGGAAAGACCACACATTTGGCATCATTGCTTGATGGAAACGGATTTCTGTTGAGCAATGAAGTTGTAAAGACACGCACAAAGACATTGTGTGAGAACGTGTCTAAATGGGGATTCGCCAACACTGCCGTATGCTCCGTCATGCCATCATCATTCACTGAACTGACAGGATTGTTTGATCTGATTCTCGTCGACGCTCCATGCTCAGGCGAAGGCATGTTCAGGAAAGACGAAGTTGCGGTTTCGGAATGGAGCCGTGACAATGTGAAGATGTGTGCAGACAGACAACGCACAATCCTGAAAGATGTTTTTCCCGCTTTGAAAGAAGACGGAATTCTAATCTACAGCACATGTACATTCAATCCGCATGAGGATGATAAGAATGCACAATGGATTGCCGATGAACTTGGAGCAGACGTGTTAGACATTGATTTTCCAGCAGATAGCGGAGTAACCAAAGACAAATGTGGCTACCATTTCTATCCTCACAAGACAAAAGGAGAAGGATTTTACATTGTCGCATTCCGCAAAAATCAGCAGGAAGACGAGATTTCCATCCGTACAAAGCAAGACAAGAAAAAAGGAAACAAAGGAAATGTCAGCCAACCCACTCCAGCTGAGGTGATGAAATGGATCGACGACTCATCTATCACTGTGGCAGACGGAATAGCCTACCCTACCGAATTTGAGCAGTTGATACAGTTTTTAAATCAAAACCTACGTCTTCTTCAATATGGAATCCCCGTCTACATCCAAAAAGGAAAAGACATTATTCCTCAACACAATCTTGCCATCAGCAATATTGTGAATAAAGATTTCTTTGAGAAAGAGGAAGTCGACTGGGAAAAAGCGATCGCATTTTTGAGGAAAGATAACATCGAGGTGGAAAGCGACAAAAAAGGATGGCTGATGCTGACATACAAAAATGTCCCAATCGGATTTGTAAAGAATCTTGGCGGCAGAGCCAACAACCTTTATCCACAAAATTGGAGAATTTTAATGTCCGCAGACAAAAGCCGATACATAGATATATTCTGAGATATATTTGATTAACAATGAGATTGACGTTTTTAGGTACAGGCACATCAACTGGAGTGCCAGTGATAGGATGCAAATGCAAAGTATGCCAGTCGGATGACATACGAGACAAACGTATGCGCGCAAGTGTGTTTTTGGAAGTTGATGACAAAAACATTCTGATTGACTGTGGTCCTGATTTCCGTGCTCAGATGCTGTTTCATGGCATTGACAAAATAGACTCCATCCTACTCACTCACAAACATATCGACCACATCGGAGGTATAGATGACCTACGTCCACTTGGAAACAATAAAATATATCTCGACAAACAGACAGAAGATGCTGTAAGACAAATGTATGGCTACTGTTTTGCAGAAAACCCATATCCTGGAGTGCCATCACTCAGCCTTGAAAGAATCAGCAACGAGCCTTTCAAGATATGCGACGGTACTATCGAAGTGACTCCGATCAGAGTTATGCACGGAAAGATGGAAATCATGGGTTACAGAATTGGCAGTTTCGCCTACATAACTGACGTTTCATCACTTGCTGACGATGCCGAATATGAAAAACTCAAAGGATTGGAAGTCGTAGTGTTGGGATGCCTACGTATGACTGAGCATCATTCACACCAAAAATTCCAAGAGGCTATGGAAATGGCCAGAAGAATCGGTGCGAAACAGACATTCTTCACACACATGTGCCATCATATCGGTCTGCATTCAGAGATAGAAGACCTTGTGCCAGAGAACATTCTGTTTGCTTACGACGGATTATCTATAGCATTTGAATAGAACATTAGTCCTTAAAACTCACCCCATGAATATTTTCACACAAATACATGAGTTCTGCGTACGAGTAACGAGCAGTAAAATCTTCAAAAACACGATTGTCCTTATAATTCTTATAAACTCGATCGTGTTAGGATTGATTACAAGTGACGCGATCTATGCCAAATTTGGAAAAATATTAGAGTTTATTCTTTCTACATGTGTCGCCATTTTCACTGTAGAAATCTTACTGAGAATCATTGCTAAAGGCTGGCGGTTCTTCCTCAACGGATGGAACATATTCGATTTTGTACTTGTATCAATCGCACTGATGCCAGAGACAGGTGCAGCCATCACATTCCGAGTGTTCAGAGTGATGAGAGCGTTGAGAATGGTGTCGTCATTTAAGAAACTGCGTCATATTGTTTCAGCCATATTAGTATCAGCCCCACACGTTTTCTGGGCGGCTGTATTGCTGATGATCATCTTCTATATCTTCGGAATAATGGGACAAAACCTTTTCCACGAGGAATTTCCACAATGGTTCGGCACTCTTGGAGAGACGGTATACACACTATTCCAAGTCACCACACTTGAAAGTTGGTCGATGGGTATTGCAAGACCAGTGATGAAGGTATTTCCATGGGCTTGGTGCTACTTTGTGCCATTTGTCATGATTTCTTCTTACATTGTGTTGAACGTGGTGGTAGGAGTCGTAGTAAACGCCACAAGTGACCTATCCGACGACGACGATGTCACTGACATGAAGAACAAGATGAAAACAAAGAAAGTCACCAACGCTGAATTATTGCAGCAAATCACTGAGTTAAAAAATCATATTGAACGTTTGGAGGCAAAATTAGACGAAAAAGAAGCAGAGAAAAATAAAATCTGAATCACAATTAAATTTTGCCATTAGAGCCAACAATATTAACTTTGCAGAAAAGAAACATTCACAAAATGAAAAAATAATCTTCATGGACAACAATTCTTTACACAGTTACCAGTTGAATCAGGTCGACACTTACATGATGTCGACACTATTTGTGATCGGCAACATTTTGATGCCACAGTTGTGCCACTTTGTCGGAGGAAGTCATGCAGGCCACGTATGGTTGCCAATATACTTCTTCACTCTGATCGGAGCATACAAATATGGAATGGCAGTAGGTCTACTCACAGCCGTTCTCTCACCGTTGATCAACCATTTGATGTTCGGAATGCCACCGTTGGCTGTACTGCCGTCAATACTATGCAAATCAGTTGTGTTGGCAGCAGTGGCAGGAATGATAGCAGAGAGGACAAACAAAGTGACATTACCGACATTGTTGGCGACAGTATTGGTTTATCAGATGATAGGAACATTAGGTGAATTCGCATTGTTCCAACATGATTTCTATGCTGCGATAAGCGACTTCAGAATAGGTATTCCCGGCATGCTTTTACAACTATTCGGCGGATATCTGCTATTAAAATACGTATTAATCAAATAAATCACAACGATATGTTTGGATTAGGAGGATCAGAACTTTTAGTGATTATGCTTGTCGTACTACTTTTGTTCGGCGGCAAGAAAATTCCAGAATTGATGCGAGGACTAGGAAAAGGAGTCCGCAGTTTCAAAGACGGAATGAAAGACGTCACATCTGACGACGAGAAAGAAAAAGAAGAAAAGTGACAAATCAGACCAAATCATTTTGGGATCATTTAGACGAATTACGCACCTGCTTAATACGCATTATAATCACCGTATTAGTAGGTGCGGTTGTCGCATTTGCCATGAAGACGGAGGTGTTTTCCATCGTATTGGCACCATCAAAATCTGATTTCATCACTTACAGATTCATTTCCAGGTTTGGTGAATTGGCAGATTTCAACCTCAACCTCATCAACACCCAGCTCACATCTCAGTTTTCCGTCCACATACAGGTGAGTATAATCGTCGGGCTCATGTGCGTCAGCCCATACATACTCTACTCTATCTTTGCGTTTGTCTCACCGGCATTGTATGAGGCAGAGCGTAAATATGCCAGATTATTAGTAGTGGCGGGATACATCATGTTTATGATTGGCGTAGCATTGAGCTATTTTCTGGTATTTCCTCTCACAATACGATTCTTAGGAGATTATCAAGTCAGCGAAGACGTTGCGAACATCATCACATTAAGTTCATATATAGACACGCTGACGATGCTGACACTGATGCTGGGAATAGTGTTTGAGTTGCCGATATTATGTATGATACTTGGCAAAATGGGCATTCTCACCGCAGATTTCATGAAAGAGTACCGTCGACATGCAATAGTAGCCATCCTTATCGTCGCCGCCATCATCACCCCCACCACCGATATAATGACGCTGATGCTGGTGAGTCTGCCAATCTATCTGCTATATGAAGCAAGCATTATCGCCGTCAAGGGGATAAATCACTAGTCATTACTCAATTGATGTGATTTCCAAAACCTGTCACAATCCTGTTTATTTCTGGGAAACACTTTCAATGGGTCATGCGAGAATGAATTTTCAGAAGAGAAATATTCAATTTGTGTTCCAAGATCGCATGCAAACTCCCCCTTTAGCTCATCAAAAAAGATATGATACAGCGACCAATCCTCCTTACCAAACAGATATAAACATTTTTTCAGATCTAAGTCAATAATGACAGGAACACTTTTCCCATAAAGCATTTTTTCTGCCAACATGTATTTTTCATTTGGAGAGATACTATGCATAAATGCATCTTTAGCAATCACAGATTCTTTTCCATTTTCATCAATACAGTGTATATCCATTGTAGAATATTCATTTTCACCGTCTGGTAAAGAATATTTTTTTTGTTTTGAGTAATAAATCTTTTTTCCAAAAGGAATAACATTTATGCTGCTATCAATCCTCATCTTTTTGATAACAAGCGACTCCAGATCAACAATATATGTAATTGGATCAAGTTCTCCACTATTATCCCATGGATCACTATAAGACTTGATTGATATAGATTTTCCATGATTGAAAAAACTCGCATCAAAACGATTGTCTTGAGGAATCGGGAAATCGTGTTCAAACAAAATATTTTGTCCTTGTCTACATTCTATTTTCCTACTACTATCAGAATAAGCACACCAAAGAAATTTATCTTTGTATAAATCATATAACACACCATAATGAATTAAAAATCCATCAAATTCGAACAAGGAAAAAATACTATCTTTTTTTACATAGTATTCATCCTCTTTAAAACAAAAAAACAAAACACTATCCTCATTCAACTTGCCTACATAATACATTGGATGAGTACAAATTGATCGTTTGGTAGTCTTCTTATCTATCAGATATGTAGTAGGAACTACAAAATCAGGTTCAAGATCCGAGACTTCAGCGGCTTGCATCTGTGTCTTTGATGCAGTTGAATCATCTTCCATATCCGCTGAAACAGGTTTAGATTTATTTTCAGCAAGGAAAAGAAACGAGCCACAGATGAGGACAACGACAAAAAGCAGGAACCCAATCTTTTTCATACGCATTTATATCAAGTTAAGTATCACAAAGATATACAATGCAACCCAAATACCAAACAACCACAAACTAAAAAAGGCAATCCGTATGGACTGCCTATATTTCAAATATCATGATACCCAAAGTCACTTCACATTTTAGGACAAATACATATCGGTATATACGTACTTAGAGCTGTTGTCAACCAACAAATCCTTGATTTCATCGAAGCTCACCTTGCCTTTTGCAACAACTTTATTGTCGATTACAATCGCAGGTAGAGTCACGACGTTATACTTAAAAATTTCAATGATGTCAACTACCTTAGTTATCTTGGCATCAATAGATAGATCGTTAATTGCCTTATTGACAAAACGTTCCAACGAATTACTTGCAGCACATTCAGTACCTAATACCTTAATTTCCATAAAAAATCCTTTTAATAGTTCTCTAATAACAAAAAAAAATCCCTAAATGCTTCTATAAACGCAAGTACTATAACTGCGTTTATGAAAACAAAAAACAAACGTCGGATATATTCGGTTTAGTAAGAATGAAAACAGTTAAATTTGCACCCCCTATAAACTATTCTCTACAAATACATCACTTATCATCGGTTTCTTGCATGTGACAAAGATAAGTGATTTCCCTTACAATGATTCACTTAAATTAATTGGATTTGAATTTAATTGGCAAATTTTAATATTAATTAACATTTGCACCCGAAAATTAAGGTTTTTTCAGGCCGATTTAAACTAAAATTCAATGATTTATGTCATCTACATATATAATCAATCGTTAAAATCACGATTATTAATATATGTCTCCAACAGTTTTGTCAGGCCATCTGGGTTATGTGGAGTGACATCAAAATCGGCGATTCCAGCCGGAATCAGACAGCTGTTTCCTTTTGTCAATGTGATTTTACGGACACAAGGCTCATTCTTTTTATCAAACATCTCCCATGATCGGATAGTGATTGTGCATGTGCCTTCAAGACACATATATGATATAAAAGAATCGTACTTGTATAATTTTCTGTGAAATGCTCTGTCCACTTCAAGCAACTTGACTGTGAAAAACTCACATTCAGCAATACATACAGGTTTGTTGATTTTCCTTACATACTCACTGCGATAGTTGTCGTAAACCTTAAAATCTATAGCTTTTGCAGCAAGTTCGGTATGGAGCTGACGTGGTTTGCCATCCAAACCAGGTCGGTTATAATCGAATATACGGTATGTCAGATCTGAACTTTGTTGGATCTCAGCTACCATGATTCCTCCACAGATGGCATGAATACGTCCTGCAGGGATAAAAAAAGCGTCGCCACTCTTCACAGGATGCTCCTGCAAAACTTCACATATAGAACCGTCTTCCACACGCTTTTTATACTCATATTCCGAGATCTGAGACTTAAATCCAGAATAAAGTTTTGCCCCAGGCTTTGCATCCATCACATACCACATCTCCGTCTTTCCAAACGAATCATGATACTCTTTCGCCATTTTGTTGTCGGGATGAACCTGAATCGACAGATCTGATTCAGCATCAATAAATTTGATCAACAATGGAAACTTCGCACCATACATTTTATAGACTTTCTTGCCAAGCAGTTTTTCTCCATATTCGTCGACAAGCGAATTAAGAGTGCGACCAGCAAAAATTCCATTTTCCACAACAGACTCACTTCCCGGCACCGCGCTGCATTCCCAACTCTCACCTATGCGTTCCGAATCAGCGGCCAATCCCTTCATCGGTTTGATACGAGTGCCACCCCACACTTTTGTATGAAGATTATTGTTCAGCAATAATGGATATAGAGTTTCCTGAGACATCTATTTCTAAAATCTGTTTTTATTTGCGGGTGCAAAATTATAAAAAAACACTTACTTAATCAGCCAAACACGTTTTTAATTGACATTTTTTGGCTAAAAATGGACGAAATCAGGTATCAAATTACCAAAACTAAACGCCTAACGGCGTAATTTACGATTTACAATTGATTATTGCACGCAATCTATTACACGTGCGTGCGTTTCGAGAGTGTATGTTTACTAATTGTATGGGTTTCCAGACAATTACGAATTTTGCATTATGCATTATGAATTGATTATTGCACGTCCTTGCGTCTCGAGAGGGGATATTTGCCAAATGTATGGGTTTACCAACAATTATGAATTTTGCATTATGAATTATGAATTATATAATTTATATTTGTGTTGTAAAAGGACAACGATAATGGAAAACCCACAAAATTTAAATAATATAGAAGACGAAAACGCATATATAGAGAACCAATATCAGGAGATGTTGGCTATTTATAAGAAGAGTGCACACAGACAGAAGATAGAGTTGATTGACAAAGCCTTCCGTTTTGCTGTGGACGCTCATCAGGGTGTGCGTAGAAGAAGTGGAGAGCCATACATTCTCCACCCTATCTCAGTGGCAAGAATTGTGGCTGAGGAAATCGGACTAGGATCCACTTCTATTTGTGCGGCTCTGCTACACGATGTGGTTGAAGATACAGAATATACAGTAGAGGATATAGAGGAACGTTTCGGAAAGAAAATCGCACAGATTGTAGACGGTTTGACTAAGATTTCCGGTGGTGTGTTTGGTGAACAGGCAAGCAAACAGGCTGAAAACTTCCGTAAACTCCTCCTTACCATGAGCGAGGATATCAGAGTGGTGCTGATTAAAATGGCTGACCGCTTGCATAATATGCGAACACTCGCGTCGATGCCTCAAGCAAAGCAATTGAAAATCGCTGGTGAGACGCAATATATCTATGCTCCACTTGCCAACCGTCTTGGACTATATGCAATCAAGACAGAACTTGAAGACCTAAGCTTTAAATATGAACATCCCGACAAATATGAAGAGCTTTCGTCTAAAATAGCCAGCACAAAAGAATCCCGCGACAAACTGTTTGAAAAATTCGCAGCTCCAATATCCAAATCTCTTGACGCTCTTGGTCTTAAATATGAGATCCACACAAGAGTGAAGAGTGTCTACTCCATCTGGAGAAAAATGCAGACAAAAAACATTCCGTTTGAGGAAGTTTACGACCTTTTGGCGTTGCGTATCATCTTCGACGCTGATGAAAACCAGTCGGAAAAGAAACTCTGTTGGGAGATCTATTCGGCAGTGACCGACCAATACAAGCCTCATCCCGACCGTATACGCGACTGGGTGAGCACACCTAGAGCCAACGGTTATGAAGCCCTACACGTCACTGTGATGGGTCCGCTTGGACAATGGGTTGAGGTTCAGATCCGTTCAAGACGTATGGACGATATCGCAGAAAAAGGTTTTGCCGCACACTGGAAATACAAAACAGGAGAAAAAGATGATTCTGAGTTGGAGAAATGGCTCCAGACTATCAAGGAGTTGCTTGAAAACCCAGAACCAAACGCTATCGACTTCCTCGACACATTCAAACTGAATCTGTTCGCATCGGAAATCTTCGTCTTCACTCCTAATGGAGACATCAAGACCATGCCTCAAGGATCAACAGTGCTAGATTTCGCATTCCTTCTGCACACAGATGTCGGCACAACATGTATCGGAGCCAAAGTAAACCATAAACTTGAGCCGTTGAGCTACGTTCTTAACTCTGGTGACCAAGTTGAGATCCTGACAAGTAAGAAGCAGACTCCGTCGGAAGACTGGATTGATTATGTCAAGACAGCAAGAGCAAGAGCAAAAATTCGAAGCCTCTTCAAGAAGGAGTACCGCAACATAATGAAGAAAGGCGAAACAAGCCTTAAGGAATTGCTCGACAGCCATGGTCAATCAATGTCAAGAGACATTGTAAGCCAGATGCTCGAACATTACGGCAAGACAAAAAAAGAGGAACTTTTCTATGCAATCGGAAAAGGTCAGATCAATCTTACCGAGATTCCTAAGCTCTTCTTCAAAGCCAAAGCTGAGAGCAAATGGATGAAGTTCTGGAAACTACAGTTCGGAAGCAATAAAAAAGAGGCGAAAGAGTCGGCAAGCACTAACAAATCAAAGGTGTTGACATTGACAGAAAGCTCTAAGAACTACCGTATCGCTGAGTGCTGCCAACCAATTCCAGGAGACGATATCCTTGGATTCATCGAGGAAGAGAACAAATTCGTGGTGCACAAATGTCAATGTCCTGTGGCGATGAAACTGAAAGCAAGCCATGGCGACAACATCGTCTCCGCTGTTTGGGAGACACATAAAGTGCTATCGTTCCCTGCGACTATCCGCGTCAACGGTATCGACTCACAGGGTGTATTGAGCAGAATATTAAACGTCATCAGCGAAGAGAACGAAATCAACATGACAAAGGTCAACATCGACACTAAAGATGGAATCTTCGAAGGTGACATCACACTATATATCCACGACGTGGAAG
>JAEEGL014558521.1_pt1 | contig 20014 bp, 15 predicted proteins | sample 9134231 | NCBI WGS metagenome assembly JAEEGL01 (sample SAMN16246548, study PRJNA631951) | gut metagenome | biome: gut microbiome; feature: rumen; material: fiber-attached | host: Bos | place: Iran: Karaj | collected 2018-10
ACTCAATCGGATGTCATTGTCGAACGACACCGGTAACCGCTGGTTTCCCAGCTTGTCGTCTGAGCAACTGACCAGTAGCGAAAGTGAGATAAGTATGATGTATAGATTGCGCATGATGATTAATTGGGAATTCAGGAGTTCAGGAGTTGTTGGAGTTCGGACAAATGCCTCTTACCTCTGAGAATTTCGCCACAAAATTAATGGTTTTATGCCAAAATGACAATTTTCCATCTTCATTTTTTCAAAGAACAAAATAAATGGACTACGGCGACGGCAAAACCGTCGCATACGGAGAAAATAGACCTTTAACTCCTTTTTAACTCCCCTTTCAATTTTCAATCTTCAATTGTAATGTCCCTTTAACTACTCTTTAACTACTTTTTAACTCCCCTTTAACTACCTTTTAATTATCAATCTTCAATTTTCAATCTTCAATTTTCAATCTTCAATATAATTTCGTATTTTTGCAGCCTAAAAGTATGTGAAATGAAGGAAAAGACGACAGAATATGAGATTATGGCACCTGTGGGCTCGCGTGAGTCGCTCGTGGCAGCCATACAGGCTGGGGCCGATTCTGTGTATTTCGGTATCGGTCAGTTGAATATGCGAGCACATTCCGCCAATACCTTCACTGTGGATGATTTGCACCACGTTGCCGCCGAGTGTGGTAACTATGGTATCAAGACCTATCTCACCGTCAATACCATCATTTATGATGACGACATGACGGCGATGCGTGAGATAATCGATGCTGCCCATGCGGCAGGTATTACCGCTGTGATTGCCAGTGATGTAGCGGTGATGAACTATTGCCGACAGGTGGGGCAGGAGGTGCACCTCTCTACTCAACTCAATATCAGCAATATCGAGGCACTACGCTTCTATGCTCAGTTTGCCGATGTGGTGGTGCTGGCGCGTGAACTGAATATACGACAGGTGGAGGAAATACACCGCCAAATAGTGGAACAGGACATCCGTGGTCCGAAGGGCGACCTTGTGCGTATCGAGATGTTCTGTCACGGTGCCCTTTGCATGGCTGTCAGTGGTAAGTGCTATCTCAGCCTTGACAATGCAGCCCGCTCAGCCAACCGTGGTGAGTGCATGCAACTGTGTCGTCGTTCCTATACCGTGACCGACAATGAAACAGGTACACAACTGGAGATAGACAACAAGTATGTGATGAGTCCTAAGGACTTGAAAACCATCCGCTTTATCGATCGTATGATGAATGCTGGTGTCAGGGTGTTTAAAATCGAGGGACGAGCACGCGGACCAGAGTATGTCTATACCGTGGTGAAATGCTACAAGGAGGCGATAGCCAGTGTGATTGATGGTTCATTTACCGAGGAGAAGAAAGATGAGTGGGACCAGCGGCTTGCCAGTGTATTCAACCGTGGCTTCTGGGATGGCTATTACTTAGGTCAGCGTTTGGGCGAATGGAACAAAAACTATGGCAGCAATGCCACTGTCCGCAAAGTGTATGTCGGTAGGGGAGTGATATACTATTCCCGCCTTGGTGTGGCTGAGTTTACTTGTGATGCCGCTGAGTTCAGCGTGGGCGACCACCTGCTTATCACCGGACCTACCACGGGGGTCATCTATCTCGATGCCACCGAGATACGCTATGAATTGCAACCCGTGGAAACTGCTCATAAAGGTCAGCATATCTCTATCCCTGTGCCAGCGAAAATACGGCCCAGCGATAAGTTGTTTAAATTAGTGAAAGAAGGGGAGTAATTCTCGGAATACTCTGATTACTCCGAATACTCCGATTACTCTGATTACTCCGATATATTCCAAAAACCATGCATATCAACGAATTACAAGACGAGATTATTGAGGAATTTGAAGACCTCACCGATTGGATGGACCGTTATCAACTGCTCATTGACCTGGGCAGCGAACTGGAGCCACTCGACGATAAGTATAAAACCGAGAGCAACCTGATTAATGGTTGCCAGAGTCGTGTATGGATACAGGCCGACTATAAGGATGGCTTGCTGTATTTCACTGCCGACAGCGATGCACTTATCGTAAAGGGTCTGATAGCTTTGCTCATCCGTGTGCTCAGCGAGCATACACCGCAGGAAATCCTTGACAGTGAACTTTATTTCATCGACCGTATCGGACTGAGCGACCATCTCAGCCCCACACGAAGCAATGGCCTGTTGGCCATGGTGAAGCAGATAAGGGTCTATGCCTTAGCATATCAAAATAAATGTTTGAGAAGTTAAAAATAGTAGTCAAGATTTGGAGTTATACAGTGGAGTTAAAAAGAGCCATTACTCTTATTATCTGCTTTATTCGCATTGGCTCTGCTCATCTGGCTTAACAAAAATGTTCATTTGGCTCTTCATAACTCCCCCTTCATAACTCTCAAGAATAATATGCGGAAGCTTAAGACAATAGAGATGCAGCGCCTGACGGTGGAGGAATTCCAGCAGGCCGACAAACTGCCGTTGGTAATCGTGCTTGACGACGTACGGTCACTATATAATGTGGGGAGTGTTTTCCGCACGGGCGATGCCTTCCGTGTGGAAGCCATTTATCTGTGTGGCATCACAGCTTGCCCGCCACATCCGGAAATTCATAAAACAGCACTTGGTGGGGAGGATAGTGTGCGATGGCGGTATTTTGCCACAGCGCAGGAGGCGGTGGCATCGCTGCATGAGGAGGGATATTTTGTCTATGCCATCGAACAGGTGGAGGGGAGCACCAAGTTGCAAAACCTCTCCCTTGACCCCGAACACCGCTATGCCGTGGTTTTAGGCAATGAGGTAAAGGGTGTCCATCAGGAGGTGGTGGACCAATGTGACGGATGTTTGGAAATCCCACAATTTGGTACCAAACATTCACTCAACGTTTCCGTCGCTACCGGCATAGTCGTCTGGCAGTTTGTATTATCAGAGGTAAGGGGTAAGAGGTAAGTGGTCGTTGTTAGTTTGGAGTTAGGAGTTAGAAGTTAGGAGTTGAGGGCAGCGTAATCTTCAATTGCATGCGTCGCTTTAACTACTCTTTAACTACCCTTCAATTTTCAATTATCAATAGTTAGTAATATCTTGTCAACTTGTCAACTTGTCAACTCGTTTACTTATCAAATAGAGAATTAGTGGTGAATGGGCTGTATGTAAATAGGCGTGAGAAGCATAAGTAGTCTCTCGCCTCTTACTTCTCACTCCTCACCCCTTATTATTTTTTCCAATTCCTCAATCTGTTCCTTTGTTGTGGCCCATGAGGTGGCGAAACGGGTGACAACGCGGCCGTCGGACAGAAGTTCCCAGATTTCAAATTTCACTTTTTCTTTCAGGTCCTCCATCTGTGCGGTGGTGAGGATAGGGAATTGCTGGTTGGTGGGCGAGTCGATGAAGAATGGGATGCCTTGACGTTGGAAAACATCCCGTAATGCCATGGCCATGTTGATGGCATGGCGACTGATGCGGAAATAGAGGTCGTCGGTGAAGAGGGTATCGAATTGTATGCCGAGTAGCCGTCCCTTGGCGAGCAGTGCACCATGTTGCTTCACAGTGGTGAAGAAATGGCGTGGTGCCTTTTGCGGGAAGACCACCGCCTCGCCACATAAGGCTCCCACCTTGGTGCCACCGATGTAGAAGACATCGCATAGTTGTGCCAATTGTGGGAGGGTGATATCAGCTGTATTACTGGCAAGTCCATAGCCTAGACGGGCACCATCGATAAATAGCCTGAGATGATATTCCTGGCAGATGTCGTGGATGGCCGAAAGTTCTGCATGGGTGTAGAGTGTTCCGTATTCAGAAGGGTAGGAGAGATAGACCATTCCGGGGATGACCTGATGCGGCCAGGTAGCATCGGCATAGAACCGTAGCAGATAGGCTTTTAACTCTTCGGGGCAGAGCTTCCCATGGTGACCGGGCAGGGTGAGCACTTTATGCCCACCATGTTCGATGGCTCCCGACTCATGCACGGCGATGTGTCCCGTTTCGGCAGCAATGACACCCTCGTAGGGCTGTAATAGTGCGGCGATGACAGTGGCATTAGTCTGGGTACCACCACAGAGGAAAAACACGTCGGCATCGGGACAACCCACAGCCTGTAGGATTTTCTCTTTTGCCGAACGGCTGAACTGGTCGTCGCAATAGCCATCTTCTTGGAGCATATTGGTCTCGATGAGGCGGTGCAGAATTTCTGGGTGCGCACCTTCGTTATAGTCACAGGTGAAGGATAAAGACGGGCGTTTGGGAGTTTGGGTGTTTGGGAGTGTAGTCATATGCACTAAAGTTTTCCGTTAAAACGCTTAAATTTTAATGCAAAGGTATAGTTTTCGATTGAAATACACAAAAACTTATCAACTCAAAAACTTATCATACGACTCCCGCCCTTAGGGTTGGGGGCTGAGGCTTTTTAGATTTTATATGAATTATTTTTTTTGAAATAACTTAAAAAATGTGTTACATATAATAAAATATAATAATTTAATATATAGTATTTTTGCAAAGCTTCTCTGAAATGTGCAGAGTGAGTTTCTGACATTTGCATACGGGCTACTTAAAATCAAATCAGATTGTTACATTGCTCCGTGTGCTCAAATATTGTTCAAAATAAGTGTATTTTTACACGTTTTTTATTAAAGAATGTCAATTTTCTAAAACGGTTGCAAATAACTGTAAACTATTTATATATAGATAAAAATATGAATAATTATTATGCAATTTTGCGGAGAATTCGACATTTCCAACACAAAAATTAAACAATATGGTTATATATTCATTGCGAAAGATGAAATTGGAACAGGTTTGTTTTGATTATACAGATGCTAGTCAATTCAAAAACTAAACAACTAAAAGACTTTAACATTAAAAATCAAAGAGATGAAAAGACTTTATCTTTCTTTAGTATTGCTATGCACTCTATCTGTGAGTTCATGGGCTGCAGTTCTTTACTTCCCTCAAAACTTGGTGGAGTTTCCCAATTCTGGAGATCCTCAGCCAGATGTGAGGGAGGGGCACAAGTATTACCGCCAATATGTTTGGTGGAGTTGGAGTGGTGACATGACTGACGGTTTCGATTTGTCGGGTAGTGAAGCCGACTTCATTTGGTCGGTGGATGTAACTGGCGATATCACCATTGCTTCGGGTCATTATCTTACAAAGAATGGAACTCACTATGAGTTGTCCAATTCAGAGATATACTTTGACGGAAGCAAAGGTACCATAACCTTGACGGCCACAAATCCTGATTTCGGAGGTGTGCCTTATACCGCCTCGTATACCATCAGTTATCATGCAGGCGTTCCATCGAAGAGATGGGATTTCAATACCAAGCCCTTTACCCCTAAAACTGATAATTGGATGTGGGGAGATGAACAACACATGAGTACTCCTACTCAAGATCACCCTGTGTTTACTCCATATAAATTTGATGTTAATCCCAATACCGATGGTGATTATTTTATTTCTGAAGCAGAAGGATTGATATTTGAAGCCCCTGCATACGGCTTTGGTTTTCATAACCCAGGGGTTAATCATAATGTGCAAAGATATAGGAATAGCCAATGGGAAACCTATTATGATGAGAATAAAGATGCCAACGTTGAAACGAGGTTTATCTGTTTCAAGGCTGGTTCTAAGTTGACTATTCCTGCTTCTACTTTCAGAGGTTATTCAAAACCCCGTGTGCGTATCAAGATGAACCGTGATGCAGCGAAGCAACAGGTTGGTAATAATTGGCAGAATTCGACCACATTGAACCTGAAAATCAACAATGGTGCCGATGCTGAAGGAAAACCTTGCAATCAGCAAAATGGCTGGTATGGAATCGGCGGTAGTGCCTGGTGGGGAAGAGACAAAGGCGACTATTTGTACAGAGGTGAATATCATTTCCAAGTCATAGATAAAAATCAAGATTTCTCCATAGAGGTGCCAGGGGCATCAAGTGGAGTTAATGGTGACGCCGCATGGCTGATGATTTATACCATCGAAGTGTATGACTCTGACGAGATGATAACGGAGAATGATGTTCTTGGTGAATGGTATCAATACTTGACCACAGAATATAAAGATGAGTCTGGTAATGTAACAACGAGTACTCTCACAGACCCAGCAAAGTATTGGGTACACTACCGTGGAAAGGCTGAGAAGTCGACTGTTTCCAACTGCACTACTTCTGGAACTGTAGGAACAAAAGGAACCTACACCGGGGCTAACTTCATCAACCGCTTTGTCAGTGATGGCGGTAACGACACCAAACACACATACACCCCAGTAAAAGGTGAATATGGTTCATTCCGCATGCGCCTTGACGTACATGACCACAATAACAAGTATGTGACCGATTATGCATACCGCACCCAGTCGGTGGGCTTGATGGAAAACAAGATCTATCCTTACACCTGGGACTTCACTGATATCAAGGTCTATCAGAACTCCACCTTCAGAGACGATAAAGGTGTAGAGACTTTGGCAGCAAATAAAATGAATTTAGAGTCTCAACTCGGATATGCACAGCAACCAGACAATAATTATACCACTGGTGCTATTTATGTGCCACGCAATGTATGGGATGCTGATGGTGCTTTCCGTATAGCCAACAATGGCGGACACGACATCTTATTCGCAGGTGGCAGCCAACTTTGGTATGGTACGACCATTATCCCCGAGACGGCCGGTCTGGGCTTCACTCCTGTGAACTACGATGGTGCCTACAATGGTGCCATGACTATCACCGACGATGGCTTGCTCTTCGACCAAAATATCCGCGACTGGTGGTTATGGAGGATTATGATTCCTCAGGTAGACAATAAATGCACCATCTATGTGCGTGCCAAGAAACTCAGGAGCGACAGTTTCTATAATGTGGGCTACTACTATGGAGATGCCACCAACGCTACGGAGAAGTCGAAATTCAGCACAGCCGCTATTTCCAGCATCAAGAAAGCACGCGAGATTGCTACCGACGACAATGATGTGATTTACGCTATCCCCGCTCCCACTTCGACGACCAATGTCACCCTTTTCTTCCAAGGTGTAGAGGTGCACAAGATTGCTGTATCGAAAGACAACAAGCATGTGAACAAATATGGATGGGCTACTGAGAGTCGCGATCATGTGATTGATCCAGAACTGACTTCTTACTTCTCTAATAAAAACTTTGAACATTGCACTGTAACAAATGTTAATTATTCTACCAAGAAAGTCACACTTTTAAGAAACTTGGTAACTAACAAGAAAGTGCTGATGAAATCGAATGGCTCTGACAATAATGCCTCAATTATTCATAATAAAGAAAACAAAGCAGTAGATATTTTGGCAGAAAATGACGGATTCCACCTCTTCGTACCAGATATCCATGATTATGTTGCGAATAACGAAGGTGTTTACAATCAGAAAACGACCCAAAGCCATGAAGCAACAATGAAAGCACAACTTTCAGCGGGTGATGTGTCAGCAACGAACACAGACGGCACAACCAACTTTGTGCTTACTTATGATGTTGCTTATGTTGAAGATGGAGTACAGGGTGAAAGTAGTGATATAGGTTATGTGGGATTCTTCCGAGTTCAGGCTGCTGGAGTTCACAGTCCCGGAAATCAGGGATATCTACCTATACAATTAGGTCCCAATGATTATACTAACAAATTCACAATTCCTTGGGGTGAGGAAGACGACATCGATGCTACGATTATTAATAACGCTGCTGTCGTGAATGACAATGTGTTCTATAACCTCAATGGCCAGAAGGTTAATGGTGTACCTACTACTCGTGGTATTTACATCATCAATGGCAAAAAGATTGTCGTAAAATAATTCCACCACATTAAATGATAGAAACAATGAAAAAAGTATATATTCAGCCCAATATGGATATCGTTAGTCTCAATACAAAGACTAATTTGCTTGAGGATGGGGATCCTAAAATTGGTGCAGGTAAGGCCAGTAATTACCCTGTTGGAACAACAATGTGGGGCAATGAAGGTTCTTTTGAAGAAGAAAGTAGCAATGAAATACCCACAATGTCCTCTCTCTGGGATGAGTAAGAGTTAGTTAGAAGTTAAAAGTTAGGAGTTAAAAGTTAGGAGTTGTTACTAATTCTGGTTCCTGACTCTCGACAATAAAAATCCCCACAGGCCATTGGGCTTGTGGGGATTTTTGTTTTATTTATACATGGGGTATGTGCCCTGTGTCTCTGTGTTCAAGTCCCAAAAGTCTAAAGTCCTCTGAGTTCAAGTTATTGACGCTTATGTGGTATGGAGCGACTAATATATGGAGAATCAAAAATAATTCTAAATTTATTTTGCACTTCACACGGCTTTTACTATTTTTGCGGCAAGAAACGATACAACCAAACTAAAATTATGAAATAATCGATATTTCATAGATGTTTATGATATGTCTCGCCATGCTGTAGGCTTGTAATATCCGCATGGCTATAGTCATACCTGCAGAGTGACAAAAACTATGGGTACATTCATCAATATTGGCAATGCGGGGTTCAAGAGAATCCGTAACAGTGAATACATTGATAAGGGTGACAGCGATGCTGTGGCCCGGCTGATTGAGAAATATGAAAAAGAGTCCATTTAAAAGAATTGCCCATTCTGCAGTATCTTCTCAGAATATTTCAAAATAACCTTTACTTACTATGCAAGTCATCAATTTCAGCGAGAGTAACTCGATTATCAACCAGTATCTGGCAGAGATACGCGACAAAGACTATCAGAAAAACCGTCTGCTGTTCCGTAACAACATCATGCGAATTGGCGAGATGGAAGCTTACGAAATCTCGAAAACCCTCAATTATGAATGGCGTGACATCGCCACACCATTAGGTATCGCCCGCGTTAGTGTGCCAACCGACAAAATTGTGCTGGCCACCATCTTCCGTGCTGGTTTGCCTTTCCATACGGGCTTCCTCAATGTGTTCGACCATGCTGGAAATGCCTTCGTGAGTGCCTACCGTGAATATACCGATGCTGAGCACCATCAGGTGGGTATCCATGTCGAGTACTTAGCCACACCGAGTATTGAGGAGAAAAACCTCATCATCGCCGACCCGATGCTGGCCACTGGCGGCAGTATGGAATTGGGTTACAAGGCATTTCTCACCAAGGGCATTCCACGCCGCATCCATGTATGCTGCGTCATCGCCACCCCAGATGGCATTGAGCATGTGAAGAAATCGTTGCCAGAAGATAAAACCACCATTTGGTGTGCCGCCATCGACCCAGGACTCAACGAACATAAATATATTGTCCCAGGATTCGGCGACGCCGGTGACCTCTGCTTTGGAGATAAATTGTAAAAAAAACTCATCTTCACCCCCTCTCCAAAGGGCGAGGGGAGTGGTATGATGAGTTTTTGAGTTTTGGGATGTATTGGGATTGAGTAGAAAGAGTATTCTCTTACCTCTCACCTCTTACCTCTCACCCCTAAGTCACACCTAACTAAATAACCTCCCAGGTGTCGTTGGTTTCGAGCAACTCCATGAAATTGTGGTATTTCTTGGTGCTCTTCACCTCTTCAATCTGGGCATGTACAGAGGCGTCGTAAGTAGGAGCCTCAACGTCGCGGATGACACCGAGAGCTACGGGGAAACCGTGCTCATTGTCCATCATGGCCAGTTTGAGTTGCAGGGTGTTGTCCTGACAGTGAGCATCGTGAACGAGGATATCGTCGATGGTCACACCATTCTCACCGATTTTTACCACTTTCAGTCCGAATCCCTCTTGCATGAGGCCATATTCATTGTCGGCACCGAAGACCAATGGTTCTCCGTGGCGCACATAGATAGCGTTGCGGCTACGGCCCTCCTTGTTGTAGATGGGGTCGTAGGCACCATTGTTGAAGATGACACAGTTTTGTAGAATCTCACAAACGGCGGCACCCTTGTGGTTGTAGGCAGCCTTGAGGATATCTACGGTACCGTTGGCATCGGTGGCCACGGCACGGGCAAAGAAGTTGCCACGGGCACCGAAACAGAGTTCTGCTGGGCGGAAAGGATCCTCCACAGTGCCATAGGGGCTTGATTTCGACACGAAACCGCGTGGTGAGGTTGGGGAGTACTGTCCTTTAGTAAGACCATAGATGCGGTTGTTGAGCAGAATCATATTGATGTCGATGTTGCGGCGCATGGCGTGGATGAAATGGTTTCCGCCGATAGCCAGTCCGTCGCCGTCGCCACTTACCTGCCAGACGGTCAGGTCGGGGTTAGCTACTTTGGCTCCTGTGGCGATGGAAGCCGCACGACCATGGATGGTCTGCATGGCATAGGTGCTCACATAGTAGGGCAGACGGCTGCTGCAGCCGATACCCGAAATGACAGCGATATTGTGTGGTGCTACGCCCACCTCTGCCATGGCCTTATGCAGTGAGGCAAGGAAGAAATGATCTCCGCAGCCAGGGCACCAGCGTGGCTGGCTCTTTTTGAAATCTTGTGCTTTGTATTCGGTCATAATATGTGTCCTCCTTTACTTTTTGATGATTTCCTCGAATGCGTTGACTAACTCTGACACCACGAAAGGCTGACCTTTCACTTGGTTGAACTGGGCAGGAGCAAAACCTTCGACGCGTGAGCGCAGGTATGCAGCCAGTTGTCCTAAGTTCTGCTCTGCTACTACGGCTTTCTTGTAGTGGCGCAGCACCTCGGTGGTGTTGGCAGGCAGCGGGTTGATATATTCGAAGTGTGCCAAGGCAGCTTTGTAGCCTTTTTTCTGAAGCTCTTCCATTGCTGAATAGAGGTGGCCGTAGGTGCCACCGAAGCCCACGATGAGCAGGGCATCTTCATCGGTGTCGCCAGCCACTTCAAGGTTAGGTACAGGGATGCGTGCCACTTTCTCTGCACGCAGGCGGCACATCAAGTCGTGGTTCTCGGGGTCGGTGGAGATAGCACCGGTCTTACCGTCTTTCTCCAGACCGCCTAAGATGTGTGTGTAGCCCTCTTGTCCAGGGATAGCCCAGTAGCGTACCAGTGTCTCTGGGTCGCGCTCGTAGGGTGTGTAGTGGTCTTTCTGCTCAGGTGTGACATAATGTGGATGGATGTCGGGCAACTCTTCCATTGTGGGGAGCTTCCAGGCGGCAGAGCCATTGGCCACAAAAGCATCGGTGAGCAGGATGACGGGTGTGAGGTGCTCCAAAGCCATTTTTGCAGCAGCATACACAGCGTCGAAGCAGTTGGTGGGGCTGGTGGCTGCGATGACGGGCATGGGCGATTCACCGTTGCGTCCGTAAAGGGCTTGCAGCAGGTCGGTTTGTTCGCTCTTGGTGGGAAGACCTGTGGAAGGACCGCCACGCTGTACGTCGATGATGACCAGTGGCAGCTCGTCGATGATGGCCAGGTTCATAGCCTCCGACTTCAGGCAGATGCCAGGTCCGGAGGTGCTGGTGGCTGCCAGGGCACCGGCAAACGAGGCACCGATGGCACTGGCGCAGCCCGAAATCTCGTCTTCGCACTGCACGGTGATAACACCACACGACTTATGCTTTGACAGTTCGTGTAGGATGTCAGTGGCAGGGGTGATAGGGTAGGAACCTAAATAGAGGCGTAGGCCAGCTTTCTCGGCAGCGGCAATCAGTCCGTAGGCAGTGGCCTTATTACCGGTGATGTCCATATAGCGGCCTTTCACTTTCGATTTCGACTCTATGCGGTAGGTGGCAGGCACTGAGGCATGTACGTTGTGTCCGTAGTCGAAGCCAGCTTGCACCACCTTGATGTTGTTTTCGGCAATGGCGGGTTTCTTGGCGAATTTCTCGCGCAGGAAATTGGCAACCAGGTTTAGGTCGCGGTTGAAGAGCCAACAAACCAAGCCCAGGGCAAACATATTGCGGCATTTCAGGATGGCTTTGTTGTCCATACCACTGTCAGCTAAACAGTCTTTCACCATCTGGGTGATGGGGCAGGCAACTACACGGTCGGCATCGATGCCCATCTCACCTAAGTAGTCGTCGGTCTGGAAAGCTGCCTTCTTCAGGTCAGAGGGTCCGAAACTATCGGTGTCGATGATGATGGTGGCCTGTGGCTTGGCATAGCGATACTGTGTCTTCAGTGCAGCGGCATTCATGGCTACCAATACGTCGCAGAGGTCGCCAGGGGTATATACTTTTCCTTGTCCGATGTGTACCTGAAAACCTGAGACACCGGTGAGCGACCCTTGCGGGGCGCGGATGTCAGCTGGATAGTCGGGGAAAGTGGAGATACCATTACCCACAGTGGCTGACACAGTGGAGAAAATGTTGCCAGCCAATTGCATACCGTCGCCGGAGTCGCCAGAGAAGCGCACGACAACTTGCTCTAATTCCTTAATTTCCAATTGTTCTGCCATAGATATTTATGATTTTTTGGGGAGTTTACTCGCCCATTTGAATAATTGGCTGCAAAGGTCTTAAATATTCTTGATATAACAAAATTTTTATGAATAAAACTGCAAAAACGGGATAAATATTCCATGTTCTTTGAATATTTATCCAATTTTTGGACTTTGTCTATGTGCTTTATGGACTTTGTCAGTCTGCTCGGCTGGTGAAGAAATTCTACGGAGGTGAGGAGTATTTGGAGGCGACCTATGGTCGTGGAGGAATTACATATTCTGTCCGTAAGAATATCCTCTTTTTACCCTTTCCCCTGTAGAATATATAATAGACATGATGAGGGTGTGTCAAAATGATAAAACTTGAAATCACAACTTATAGATTGTGAGGAAGCAGGCCGCCATAATTACTGCTAATTATAAATGTCAATAGTGAAAATCTTCATTTTGACACACCCTCCGCTAACAGAACTATTGTCCCTTTAACTCCCTTATAAAACTATTAATATGTAAATGAGCTGCCGCCAAGGAATTCCCTGAGCAGAGAGGTGGATGGTGGGTCGAGTTCAGGGATGTCGGTAAAATATCTGAGGAATTTGCGTAGGCGATACGCCTCGGAATATTGTTCTGAATGCTGTGGCACCCGCTCCAACACCTTGAGAGCCTGGTGTTTGATGACAGCCAATTCATATATCATGGCCGTGTTAAACATCTCGTCGGCGTTCTCCTGGTAGGGGAATATCCATTTCTGTTCACCAGCCCTTACCGACGGCCAGCGACGGATAGTTTCCTCGGCAGTCACACCACGGTATTTGTAATCGCGGATAATGCGGCGGAGTAGGCGGTTGTCGGTTGTGGGGATATAATTGTGTCGGTCGAGTGAGATGGTGGTCAGTGCCGAGGCATAGACGCGGAATTTCTGCTCTTCGGGCACTTGGGCCGTTAGGTCAGGGTTAAGAGCATGGATACCCTCGATGACGAGAATTTGGTTTTCTTTTAGTTGAAGTTTATGTCCGCTTCGCTCACTTTTCCCCAGTACGAAATTGTATTTTGGCAGTTCTACTTCCTTACCTTTCAGCAAAGCATTCAGTTGTTTGTTGAGTAAGGGGATATTCAGTGCGTAGAGGCTCTCAAAGTCATAGTCACCCTTTTCGTCGAGTGGTGTCTTGTCTCGGTCAAGGAAATAATCGTCGAGAGAAACCATTACGGGTTTGAGTCCGTTGCATGCCAACTGTATGGCGAGGCGCTTGCAGGTGGTGGTCTTTCCACTTGACGAAGGACCTGCGATGAGCACCATGCGTACCTCTTTGCGCTTGGAAATTACCTCTGCGATGTGGGCGATTTTCTTCTCTTGAAGGGCTTCCGACACATTAATGAGCAGTGAGGCATAACCTTTGATGACAGCTTCGTTGAACTCACCCACGGTGCTGATGCCCATGATTTCCTGCCAGCGGTGCTGTTCCTGGAAGATGGAAAACATTTTGTCCTGTCGAATCATTTGGCCGAGATGTGATGGGTCGGATGGTGAGGGAATGCGTAGCAGCATACCGTCGAAATAAGGTTCCAGGTCGAAGAGGTGCAGATGCCCGGTACTGGGTAGCAGTGCCCCATAGTAATAGTCGGCATAGCCATCGAGCATATAATATTCAGTATAGAGGTCACCGATGGTTTGGAGCAGTTTTACTTTGGTGGGTGCTTTGCGGTCGGTGAAAATCTTCACAGCCTCCTCTGTGGTACACTCGCAGCGGCGGATGGGGTGGTCGGCATTGATGATTTCATGCATCTTCTGGCGGATGACTATCACGTCGTTAGGAGTTATGGCTCGGTTGATGCGTAGGTCGCAGTAATAGCCGTTAGAGACAGGTGTGTCGATAATCACGCTGCCCTCAGGGAAAAGGTCGTGGACAGCTTTGGAGAGTACAAAGAAGAGTGTGCGTGAATAGGCTCTGCTGCCCGATGGTGAGTAGAGGTCGAGAAACTCCACATCTTTATTATGATAGAGGCGGAAATCGAGTCCTTCCACCTTATTATTGACTTTGGCACTCACGGGTCCATAGTCCATGTGAAGTCCAAACCCTAAAAATATATCATAAAGTGAGCTCCCTATGGGGAATTCTTGAATTTTTGTGTTATTTTTGCAACGAATTCTGATAGTCTGTTCCATAGTGTAAAAAAATGTGTAGTTTGACAAAATGCACAAAGGCCATGCAAAGATATGGAAAAATGATGAGAAAAAACAGTTTTAGTAAAAAATAATATATAAAATGAATATTTGGATAGTATTGAAGCTGTTGGGGGCATTGGCTCTCCTCATGTATGGCATGAAGTCGATGAGTGAGAGTTTGCAGAAATTGGCTGGTTCACAGTTGCGTCATGTTTTAGGCGCTATGACCACCAATCGTTTTACAGGCGTACTGGCAGGTATGTTTGTCACAGCTGCCGTGCAGAGTTCCACTGCCACCACGCTGATGACGGTATCGTTTGTGAACACCGGACTGCTTACGTTGGTTCAGGCTATCAGTGTCATCATGGGTGCACATATCGGTACCACTGTTACAGCATGGATTATGAGTTTGGGATTCTCATTCAATATTACCGACTTTGTCTTTCCGGGCTTTTTCCTGGCTATTGTATTGATATATATGAAGAAACGCCGTATCATCGGTGATTTCGTTTTCGGTGTGGCATTTCTATTTCTTGGCTTATGCTCTATGAAGGAGGCTGGTTTTAGCATTATGGAAAACCAGGAAGCCAAAGATGCCATACAGGCATTTTTCCAGAACTTCAACGAATCGGGTTTTTGGTATTCCTTCTTCTTTCTTTTTTTAGGTATGGTGCTGACGCTTTGTGTGCAGTCGTCGGCAGCCATCATGGCAATTACAATGACGCTATGTTGTGCAGGTGTGCTCCATATCGATCAAGGTGTCATGTTGGTATTAGGAGAGAATATCGGTACTACCATCACTGTCAATATTGTAGCGTTAAGGGCCAATACGATGGCGCGAAGAGCAGCCTTTGCCCACTTGGGTATCAATGTGTTCGGTGTGACATGGGCATTAATTCTGCTCAAACCATTTGTCAATTTGGTATGTTCGATAGTGGGCTATGACAGCACATTGACAGACCCCTCCGCAGCCGGTTATAGTGCCAACTTAGCAAAAAGTGCAATGACACTTGCTGCTTTCCACACATTGTTTAATATTGTCAATACCTTCCTGCTGATTTGGTTTATACCCTATATCGAGCGTTTTGTATGTTGGGCTATCAATTCGAAGAAAACAGTGGACGAAGAAGAGGACTTCCGACTGCATTTTATTACTTCGGGTTTGATGAAGACACCAGAGCTGTCGGTTTTGGAGGCTCATAAGGAGATTCGGTCGTATGCCAATCGTATGCAGCGTATGTTTGGTATGGTGCGTGAATTGCTTATAGAGAAAGATAAACAGAAATTCGGCAAATTGTTCTCACGTATTGAGAAGTATGAGAGTATTTCCGACAATATGGAGGTGGAAATAGCCAAGTATCTCAATCAAATATCGTCGGCACATCTGAGCGACGATACAAAACAAAAGATATGCGCCATGATACGTGAAATCTCCGAACTTGAGAGTATCGGCGATGCTTGCTACAACATAGCGCGTACTATTAACCGTAAAGTGTCAGGCAACAAAGACCATTTCACCGAAAACCAGTATCAACATCTGCATCAGATGATGGAACTGTCAAATACAGCCCTCACACAGATGAATGAACTGATGGCGGGACGTAAGGAGGCATTCAACGTGAATCGCACGTTCAATATCGAGAATGAAATCAATAACTACCGCAATCAGCTCAAGAGCCAGAATATCAACGATATCAACGACCATAAATACTCTTATGCCGTGGGTACCATCTATATGGATATCATCAGTGAGTGTGAGAAACTGGGCGACTATGTGGTGAATGTAGTCGAGGCTCGTATGGGGATTAGGAATTAAGAATTTCTTTAGTGGTGAGAGGTTTTATTTAGTTAGAAGTTAGGAGTATCTTAGTGGAAGGGGTGAGAGGTAAGAGGTGAGAGATTACCACTGCCGCTTTCGAAAGTGATGGCAGAGGCGACGGCAAAACCGTCGCATACGGAGAAACTACCCCTACAACAGCTATGGTATTGTCCCTTTAACTCCTCTTTAACTCCCTTTTAATTACTCTTTAACTACTTTTCAAATTTCGTGCAAACCGAGTGAAATGAAACTTGTTTCAATTTCCGAGGTGCAGCCGATATTCATCAGACATCGTCTGATAATTTTCAATTTTCAATCTTCAATATTTTAAACAGCTCTTTCATGCCTTCAGAGGCTCCTTTCTTGATGTGGGTAACGCCTTTTGAGAAACTGGCGCTGACATCGGCGGGATCTATCAGATAAACAGGGCAGTTGGCTGGGGCATAGTGCAGCAAGCCTGCAGCAGGATATACCACCAACGAGGTGCCTATCACCACAAAGATGTCGGCGGTCATGGCCTCACGGGCAGCGGGTTCTATCATTGGTACAGCCTCGTTGAAAAACACTATGTGGGGGCGAAGCAGTGAACCATCTCCCGCCTTAGTGCCTACAGGAACTTCAGGGTTGTCGGCAGTAAGCTCCTGGATGTAGCGTGAGTCGTAAGGGTCGATACTTGAACAGACTTTCATCAGTTCGCCATGCAGGTGGATGACATGATGACTGCCTGCCACTTCGTGTAGGTTGTCCACGTTCTGTGTGATGACAGTCACATCATAATAGTTTTCTAATTTTGCCACTAATCGATGGCCTTCATTAGGCTTTACACCCACGTTTTTCTTGCGCAGCATATTATAAAACTCTGTCACATAAGCTGGGTCGTTCACCCATCCTTCGTGGGTGGCAACTTTCGAAACAGGATAGTTTTCCCAAAGGCCATCAGCATCGCGGAAAGTTTTCAGGCCACTTTCCACCGACATGCCGGCACCTGTTAATATTACAATTTTTTTCATGTTATGAGTTTTTTAAGTTATCAGAGTATTCGGAATATTCGGAGTAATTGGAGTATTCAGAAGATTAAGAGTAATCTCTCACCCCTTACCTCTATTTGTTGTTAACAATGTACAAAAATAGTGTTTTTTCGCTGAACAACCTAATTATTTCACATAATTATTTGTACCTTTGCCCCAAATTTTTCAAAAGCATTTATTATTAGCAGTTTATAACAGACAATTTTTATGACGAAAGATGTGAGTTATGCCCTGGGTTTGGGCATTGGACACCAGTTGGCACAAATGGACGCCAAGGATCTCAGTGTAGAAGATTTCGCCGCTGCCATCGAGGATGTGCTGCAGGGCAAAGAGTTGAGAATGTCGAATCGTGACGCTCAGCGTATTGTAGAGGATTTTTTCAAGAAAAAGGAGAACGAAAGACAAGCCGAGCAGGCAGCTAAGGGAAAAGTTGCTCGTGAGGCTGGCGAGAAATATTTGGAGCAGAATGCCAAGCAAGAGGGTGTCATCACACTTCCCAGCGGCTTACAATACAAAGTGCTCCGTGAAGGCAATGGCCGCAAGCCCAAAGCTACCGACGAAGTGGTATGCCATTATGAAGGTTTCTTGGTGGATGGCACTGTTTTTGACAGCAGTTTCCAGCGTGGCGAACCAGCATCTTTCCCCCTTAACCAAGTTATCACTGGTTGGACAGAGGGTTTACAACTTATGCAAGAGGGTGCCAAATATCGTTTCTTCATCCCCTGGCGTTTAGGATATGGCGAGGGTGGTGCTGGCACGCTCATTCCTCCTTATTCCGCCCTTATTTTCGATGTGGAACTGATTGAGGTAAAATGATTGAGGATCTCTCTCACAATCCTGTATGTTGCTATATCACAGCAACTCCTTAAATAAGACTCAATATAATAATTAATAATAACAATGAAGAAAATTTTATTTTTTGCAGCTGTGGCAGCAATGGTTCTGACTACAGCATCATGTAACAAAGGTTATAAAGCAGATTTGAAAACAGACGTTGACTCTGTGAGTTATGAATTTGGTGTTGGAACAGGTAGCCAACTGAAGCAAATGTTGGCTCAGCAGGGTATTGACACCGCATATGTTGAAGATTTTATGGATGGCGTCAGAGATGGTCTCAAAGCTCAGAGCAACGAAAAGAAAAAAGCATACACTATGGGTATGATGGCTGGACTTCAAAGTGCTCAGCAAATCAATGACAATCTTTTGATGGGTAGCAAGGAATACAAACTCTCTGAAAAGAATTTCATGGCAGGTCTGTCAGATGGTGTTAAACAAAATTTCAAAGAGTTTGACCCCAATAAAGACTATCAGAAATTCCAGGAGCAGGCAATGGCTCTCCAAACAAAAATGAAGGAGAGCATCAAGAAAGAGAATGATGATTTCGTGAAAGAATATGCTAAGGGTAAGGACGTGAAGAAATTGCCTTCAGGTGTGGTGTATAAAGTTCTGAAAGAGGGCAAAGGCGCTCTTGCCACCGATTCTTCTGAAGTCACATTCAAGTATGAAGGCAAAACCATCGACGGAAAAGTATTCGACAGCAATATGGACGGCGAGGCTGTGACAGCAACTCCAAGGGAGTTCATCCCTGGTATGGGTGAGGCCCTGAAGAATATGCCCGCTGGTTCGAAGTGGGAAATTTGCATCCCTCAAGACCAGGCATATGGTGAGCAAGGCGGTGGTGGCAGAATCAAGCCATTCTCGACTTTGATTTTCACTGTAGAGGTGGAGAAGATTGAGGCTGCTAAGCCCAAGGCACAGACACCTATGCCAGAAGGTGTAGAACTTGTTCCCCAGAACCTCCAATAATAGATTTTCAATATGAAAAGAATTATATTGTTGGCACTCGTCATAATGGCGGGTGCCACTTTCAACCTTGCAAGTGCACAGGACAAGAAGTCGAAGAAGAAAAAGAAAGGAGAGGTGACAGTCGTCACCACACCTGCAGCAGAGCCTGTGCAACTGGTGAGTGATGTTGATTCGCTTAGTTATGCCATAGGACTTGTCAATGGTGGTGACCTGTTGCAGTTCCTCAGTAATCAGGGGGTGGACACAGCCTATGTGAATGATATCAAGCGCGGTTTCATGGATGCCGCCAATATCAACCCCGACAGCCCAGAGGCAGCCTATTTCTTTGGAGCACATCTTTTCCTTGACTTTTCCAATCGTATCAATAAGGGAATTTTCGCAGGTGATTCAACCTATCATGTCTCCAATAAGCATCTCTTAGCAGGTGTGTTTGATGGTGTCGACCATAACAACAGCAAAATGTCTGTCGATGGCATCAAACCCAAAATCGACGAAATGGCCAGTAGGATGCATGAAAAAATCATGACTGCAAAATATGGTAAGAATATTCAGGAAGGCAAAGATTTCCTGGAACTTAACGCCAAGGCTCCCGGAGTCAAGGTATTGCCCAGCGGACTTCAGTATAAGGTGTTGCGTGAGGGGAATGGCCCCGTGGCAACCACATCCGACCAAGTGACAGTGCATTATGAGGGTAAACTCATCAATGGCACAGTGTTCGACAGTTCATACGAGCGGGGGGAACCCACTAAGTTCCGTCCCTCTCAGGTCATCAAAGGATGGACAGAGGCACTTACCATGATGCCCGAGGGCAGTATGTGGGAACTCTACATTCCAGAGAACTTAGCATACGGCGACCGTGATACAGGAAAGATTCCACCTTATTCCACATTGATTTTCAAAGTGGAAGTCATCAAAGTGGG
>JAEEGL015285869.1_pt1 | contig 20014 bp, 13 predicted proteins | sample 9134231 | NCBI WGS metagenome assembly JAEEGL01 (sample SAMN16246548, study PRJNA631951) | gut metagenome | biome: gut microbiome; feature: rumen; material: fiber-attached | host: Bos | place: Iran: Karaj | collected 2018-10
AACACTAGGATTTAATTGAGTTTTTTCAATCTTATCAATTACGTTCATTATAATCTCTCCTTTTCTAAAATCAATAATCATATTTATAAACTCAATGAAAAGTTTCTATAATAAACAGCGGATTACTCATAAAATTATATCATAATTCTAGAAAAATGCAACTATTATTTAACGTAATTAATTATTTATTTGATAATACTCTAACGTTTCAGGATTAAAGAATATTTCTTTAGTTTCTAAATCATTATTAAAGAATAAATGGAATCCATTCTTATCTAGAGTATCATAATAACTACGATAGTTATCATAATTATATCCATCAAGAGGTATTTCTTTAATTACTTCATCAGATTGATTAATAATTAATAATTTATCTTCAGTTTTAGCAATAATGTAACCATAAACAAAATCATAGATTTCATCATAAGTCTTACTACTAAGTATTAATTCATCATTAATATTTTTAACCATAAATACTTTTTTATCTAAAGTATAAATTAACTTCTTATTAATGAAAGTAAATAATTGAGCTTCATTAGCTGTTATTTCATGTAAGTCAGATGTATAAATATGACTTACTTTATCAAGGGTATCATATGTAGTGAAATAATAATCATTTTCTTGTTCAACATAATTTATTTCAATACGGAATGATTCAACTAAAACTTTTTTAGTATTTAGATCATATAAATAGTATTTATCATTATCAAACAGTAATAATTGATTATTAACAACACAATCACTTGATGTTCGATCAATAAAATACTTATCATTTTCAAAGAAATAATTCTCATGGTTTAATGAATAATATATTTCATTATCCCCATTATTAAAGATTAAACCATAGAGTGTATTGTTATGTACTAAAAACTCTGATTCATCTAAATCATAATTCTTAGGAATATCAAAGACTGTTCCACCTATTAGACTATAAATCATATATTTACCGTCATCCATAAGTGCATAATTATCATTACCATGGATAAATAAACATTCATCAGTTTGACAATAATATTCATGGTAAACATCATTAGTACTAGCTTCGGTACTTAAAATATCACTACCATAAATTTTAATAGACTTATCTGTTTCTTCGTTTAAACTCCAACCTTGTTCCATAATGATTGGTTCAACACTATTATTAGATTCATATTTTTTATTTTTATCTATAATAGCTGCTGTTAGTAATATACCAAAAACAAATACTAATAAAAGTGGCATATAATACTTATTAAGAAACAACTGTATTTTATTCTTTTTACTTTTCCTTCCCATAATTTTTCCCTTTCATATTAAATAAATCCCAGATACTACCTTTAGGTAATCTTATGAATGTCATTACTTTCTTAGTTACAGGGTGTGTAAATGATAACTTATAGGCACATAAACCTAATTCATTATATTCATCATTTCCATATCGTTTATCACCTATTAAAGGATAACCACGACTTGAGAATTGAACTCTTATTTGATGATGTCTTCCAGTTTCTAGGTGAACATTAACAAGTGATAAATCCTTTTTATCATTATATTCCAATAGTTCATATGATAATTTAGCTAATTTACCACTTTTATCAACAACAGTACTAAAGTCATCTTTCTTTAAGAGATAATCTTCATATTCTCCCCTATTATTTATTTTACCATGAATTATTGCAAAATAATCTTTTTTTAATCGATTATTACGAATTTCTTCTGATAAACGACTAGCTGCTTTACTCGTTTTAGCAAAAACCATAACACCACTAGTTACTCTATCGAGTCTATGAACAAGACCTAAGTAAACATTACCAGGTTTATGATATTTCTCTTTAATATATTCTTTTATTATTGTTAGCATATCCAAATCCCCTGTAATATCACTTTGACTTAAAATGTTAACAGGTTTAAAAACAACAATAATATGATTATCTTCATATAATATTTCTAAATTAGACATATTCAACTCTTCCATAAATACCACAAGGTAATATTAAATTATTATTCTTAATTGGTAATCCTATTTCATCACAACTAATGATACCGACACCATCTTTATTAATTGTCAACTTAAGTAAATTCTCAAGTAAACTTGGAGATAGGCCTGAGTATGCATTGACAAGTACAAATAAAGGATTATCAGATAATATTTCTTTGCATAAATTTAATAGTTTAAATAAGTCTTTTTCAATATCCCATACTTCGCCATTTGCACCACGTCCATAAGCAGGAGGATCCATAATAATAGCATCATATTTATTACCACGACGTATTTCACGACTAACAAACTTTATAACATCATCAACAATATATCTAACTTTTGTTTCATCAAGATTATTCGATTTAACATTTTCTTTCGCCCAATCAACCATGCCACGACTTGAATCAACATGTGTTACATGAGCACCAGCAGACATACAAGCAACAGTTGCCCCACCAGTATAAGCAAATAAATTTAATACTTTAACTTCACGATGACAATTCTTAATCTTATCCATCATAAAATTCCAATTATAAGCTTGTTCAGGAAATAATCCCGTATGTTTAAATCCCATTAATTTAATATTAAATGTTAAATCATGGTATCTAATTTGCCAACTATCTGGTAAATTCTTTTTATTTTCCCAGTGACCTCCACCCTTGTTACTACGATAATATACACTATGAATTTTATCACGATAGTCTCTCTCTAAATCACCACTATCCCATATGATTTGTGGATCTGGTCTTAGTAAATAATATTTATCCCATCTTTCAAGTTTCATACCATTACTACTATCTATAATTTCAAAATCTTTATAATCATTTGTTAGTTTCATATTATCACCTAATTATAGTATATCATAAAATATAAAAAACTACTTTATATGTAAATAACAAAGTGTAAAATTACACTATATATATTGATACTATTTTTTATCAATGATAAAATTGAATTATGATAGGAAAGGAGAAAAAATATGGCAGATATGACAGGCTTTAATCCTGATGTAGCTAAACAAGAATTAGAAGCATTTAAAGAATATGGGACAGTAGTTTCAAAAAAAACCCATAATGTATACTATAATTTTTTAAAAGCTTTACAAGATAATTGGTGTTCACCAAAGGCACGTGAATTCTCAATAGATTATCTTTTAAAATTACATGCTTTTGGTGATAATATAGAAACTTTATATTCACAAATATATAGAAGTGCTGTAGATGCTTATAATATTATTGCTAGAGCTAATGGATGGGCTGCTATGAGTTTAGAAGCACAAAATGAATGGAATAATTCTTATAATGAAGCTATGGGCGGTGAAGTATTAAGAGAAGCAAATGAAACTGGTGTAGTTGGTATGAACGTTGCTAACGTTCAATTAGCAAGAGGCGTTTATCTTGATGAAATGAAAGCAGTAATTCAACTTATGAACGACACACCTATGAATATTGCTTTCTATGATCCTGAAGGTGCTCAACAAGCTGCATATAAGAATGAAATACAAACTAGAGTTACTGATATGAACGAAAAAATAGATGAAGCAATGGCAGCATTAAGTAGTGCAATGGAAACAGAAGAAAATACTATTTTAATTGCAAAAGATTCTGCAGCCGGAACAATGGCCGCATAAGAAACAAGATGAAAATCTTGTTTTTTTATTACAATAAAAGAGACTAGGATTCTAGTCTCTTTTTGTTTTTAAAAATGTTTTTGATAAATTCTGATTGTGTGATGAATAGAACGTTAACTAATACTAGGATAATTCCAACAATAATTAGTTTTGCTCTACTTCCTGTTATTGGAACTTCAATTGGAGCTTCAGAGAATTCAACTTGAACTAAATGATCTTCTTTAACATTCTTAAAGTTATCAATTACTAGTTTATCTCTTTCAATAAGTTCAATCTCTCTTCCATCAATGATTACTCTTTCAATTTCATAACCATCATCTGGCGTGATAACAATATTATCAGGAGTTGAATCTTCTCCATAAGGAACTTCTTCATCACCAGTTATATCGCCATTACCACCAATAACTTCGGTATCAATATCATATTTTAATTTTTCATAAGTATATATTAATACTTGTGGTTCTAATGTGAATTCAACATCTTCTTTTGAAGGTCTATCAATAATTTGATAACCTTCTTTTTCATGTGGTTCACTATGATATTTTTCATGGATTTGACCATTTGCTTCATCGTCATCAAATAATCTATCAGTTGTTCCATGAACATAATGATGAACAATAATATTTCCAGGTAAATTAATATCAGTTTCTTTTGTTGCAGTTACTAAATCAGTCTTATCAGAAAGAACTGTTTTAGCTTCTACATTATTAGACATTATCTTACGATCAATATTAATATCTAAGTAAACTACTTTAATCTTTTTATTTACTTCAATAGTATCATTCTTACCATTATATGTATCTATATCATTCCAATTAACTTTCCATACAATCTTATATGATCCATCATACTCTCCACCATCAAGATTAGATTTATTGGTATTAATTCGATATGGAAGAGTATCAGTAATTGTTATTTCACCATTACCACGATAATCAACTATATGTCCTTCATAATGAATATCATATTCTACTTCTTGATAGATATCAGTTATTTCATCAGGACCTGTTTTAGTTAATGTTGTATTAAGTTTACTATCTTTCTTTCGATAAATGAAATCAAGAGTTGTATCTTGTGATATGTTCTCTGTTACTGTTCCAGTGTTATTTGGAATAACAGTTCCATTCTTTTTAACTTCAATGAAGTCATATTCATCAAGATTACATTTTTCTTTAGTATAACTTGTACCTTCATCAACAAATTCTGTTGTTGTAGGACATAATTCTTGAGTTGTTCCTTCTTTATAATGATGAACAACTAATTCAAATGGTTCGATTGTTGTATCAACATAATTTTCTTCTCTATCGAATACTTTAGCTGTTTCTACATAAGCTGATACCCTGTTAGTTATTACTTCTACTGTTTCAGGTACACCAGTATAGTAAATAGTGAATTCAATTGATATATCTTTTACAGCAGTATTATTTGTAGTACCATTAGTACTTATATCATCCCATGGAACTACCCAAGTAATAGTTGCATTATTTTCATTATAAGTTCCACCATTTAAATTAGATCTTGCAGTATCGATTGGATATTCTAATTTATCTGTAATAGTAATTGTTGCATTACCACGATAATCTTTTAAAGTTACTTTATCAGTTATCTTATAATTAAAGGCTGCACTTCTTGAATGAAGTAACTCAGGACCAGTTTTCTTAACATCTTGTGTTATTTCAGTTAATTCATAATAGAAATTAATTGTTGTATCATCTTTTATTGTTCCATTTACTTTACCAAGTGGATCATTAATAGAACTATCACTATCAGTAGACTCTACATAAGCATAAATATATTCACCTAATAAGCTATCATCACATTTGTTCTTTTCATAATTTGTATTATATGGAAGAACTTCTGTTTCAGTAGCACAAATAGGTTCTGTAGTTCCTTTTTTATAATGATTAACAACTAAATCTAATTGTTTCTTATAACGATAAACAATATTAACATCATCTTCAAATTTACCAGATACTTTATCATCATTAATAATTGATTCTGGATCACTTGATGTTACATCTACAAATTCATATTTTGGAATATCTTTCTTATGTTCTTCGTAGTCTGATCTATAAGGAACTTCTCTTGTTTCTTCACTTAATACTTCATTTGTATCTTCATCAATATGTTTAATATTAATAGTTACATATTTTTTATAGAAGAATGTAATCTCAGTATCATTAGTTATTGTACCAGATACATTATCATTTGTTTTATTTGCGTTTTCATCACTTACATATAAATGATCAAATTGATAATGATCTTTAGTAATTGTACCCTCTTCATATGTCGAACCATAAATCTTAGCTTCAGCTTTCTCAGGAATTAATTTTTCATTAGTATCAACATCTAAATGATTAACTACTAAATTGTAATTTCGATAATTGTAATAGTAATACAATGTTACATCACTAGTTAATATTCCTGATGCCTCAGCATCTATTGGATTATTACTTGAGTCTCTTGTTTGAATAGCTTTTAATAAGTAATTAGATCCAAGAGTTTGACAAGGAAGTGTACTATACAAGTAACCATAATTTAAGTTCTCTCTAATTTCTGGAGGACAAACATCTATTTCTTCGTTACTTCCTTCCATTAAGTGAATTACGGTTAAGGTAAATCTTCTAAATTCTGTTTCCAATTCATTTGTTGTTGTCTTAACTGAACCTTCTAGTTCCGTTGATGTATCAAAGATATTTGTAATACTAGAAACAGTTACTGGAATATTTTGATAAACTACTTTAATATTCTTTTCAATATTCTTTTGTTCTTGTCCATTTCTACCAGTATTAATATCTTCTTCAATTTCCCAAACAATAGTCTTAGATGATGCGTCATACAATCCACCATCTAAATCAATTCTTGAGTCACCTACTTTTAATGGATACGGTAATTTATCAACTAATTTATATTTAACATGACCAACATAATTTTCAATATTACCAACATAAGTTAAAGTATAATCAAAGACATCATCTCTTGTATTAACTAATGTTGTTCCACTCTTTTGGGTTGTTGGTGTATTTGAAGGAACATCATAATAATAAGTAATTGTTACACTATTTTTGATTGTTCCTGTGGCTTTACCGGTATCATCATTTAATGTTGTATTAGAATCATTTGATTCAACAGCAACATAACGATAATTTCCAAGTCTTAATTTATTAGCACAAGGATTCTTTTCGTATTCAGTGTTATAACCTAATCTATTATGTTCATCTTCGCAAACACTTACTTTTGGTTCTGTATTATTCTTATAATGATGAACAATTAAATCAAATACTCGACGATAATAGAACTTAATAGTTGTATTCTTTCTTATTGTTCCATTAACAACACCTGTACTTGGGGTAATAGAATATTCAGAACTTGTACTATCACCAGTATCGACTTCAGCACTTACATACTCATAATCTGGAATAGTAATAGGTCTTTCAATAATCGAATCACCATATGACTTATCTAAGAATTTATCATATTGAGTAAATCTTTCACCAGTATCAATATCAAAATACTGAACAGTAAGACCAATACCTACCAAACTATATTCAAATGTAATAGTTGTACTCTCCGTTATTGTACCTGATGCTGTTCCAGCTCCTTGATTTAAAGTTGTATTTGCATCAGTTGATTTAACGTTATCATACTGATAACCATTAGGTAAATTAGTACATTTAGATTTACTATAAGTATCTCTTCTATTTAATTCTTCAGTTGTTTCTGGACAAGTTGATGAACTAACATCAATACTTGTACCTTTAATATAATGTCTTGTTGTTAGAATAATTGGATTTCTAACGTAATAGTATACTACTTCAATTTCATCCTTACCTACATTACCAGTTGCTGGATCATAACTAGGATCAATTGCTGAGTATATATAATTATCTTTATATTCACCATCAAGTGCACTAGATGCTAATAATGGCGTACTATAATCAGTTCCAAAATCAACATTTGTTTGAACATCATCAGCATGAACTCTTGTTGTTGTACCCTCAACATAATAATGGGTTGTTATTCTTGCTTTTTTAGGTACATAACAATATGTTATTTCAATTCTATCTTGATCAAATGTACCACTGGTATCACCAGTAGTTAAATTTACTGTGGCATGTGTATCTGTTGTTGTAACCGTACTATATTGATAATTATTCTTATAAATACCAACTAAGCCACTACTTTCTATTTTATTAGTATGATATGTTCCACCAAAGTTTTCTGTTCTTCTTATATCTGGAGATACTTGAGTGGTTGTACCACATACATAATGATGAACTATGTAAGCCGCTTGACTTAAATCATATTCATAATATATATCATATTGATTATTAATTTTTACACTAGTAATATCACCTGATACAGCATCACCATAAGTAACACCAGTGAATGCATAAATATCTTTATAATCAGGAGCAATTAAATCTTCAGGATTATATGAATGTGTTTCATAGTGAGCTCCATAATATAAGTTTTGAACATCATTATCATGAACATTCTTTGTAGTATCACGTTTATCCACATGGTGTGTTACTACTCTTACAGGAATTGGAGAATAATAATATGTTATTTCCATATTACTTGAAGTAATAACACCTTGTGGTGTACCTACAACTCTTCCACTATATTGATATTTATTACGATATTCTTCATATAATAGTGAACTTGCTTTACTACTTGTTTCGTAACTTTGACCAAATCTTACATCATGTACTTCGTCATCAAATACTCTAACTGGTGGATTAGATCCATCAATATAATGATGAACAGTATAAGTAGTTGGAATAGCTTCATATTCATAAATAATTATTATTGTATCTTGATTAACAGAGCCTGTTACATTAGATCCACTTACAGTTACTGATCCATCAGAAACATTAGTAGATACACTCTTATATTGAAATTTAGGATCTGTTAAGTTTGTACACTTATCATAATTAATTGTCTTATCATAGTAAGCTGCATTGTCTTCTATGGTTGGACATATTTCTTCATTAGTTCCTTCTTTGAAATGATATACCGTAACAGTTGCAGGGTTTGGTGCATAATAGTAATTAACAGTATATGAACTTCTGTTTATTGTTGAAGTTACAGGATCGCCATCATGAACATTCGCATAATGATATCTATTCTTAAAGATATATCCACCTACACCATCATTATTTAATTCAACAGAACCAACACTAGCAGTTGTATACATATCTCCATAGAATAAACCATTTTGATTTACATTAGGATGAACAGGTGTTGTTGTCTTCGTTCCATCATTTTTCATCATATAATGATGTGTTGTTACATTAGACAACTTATGACTATAACAATATTTAACTTCTGTAAGAGGTCCATTAATATAACCTGTTGCATTTCCAGGAACAACACTACTTGCACCTGTACATACTGCTTCATCATATAAATTTAAGATACTTGAACAAGAATCGGTTTCATAATAATAGCCATAAGCTAAATCATTATGAACTTCATCTGTACATAATAGTGTTGGATTTGCACTATTCTCAGTTCCTTTTAAATAATGGTGAACTATATAACTACCTTTCTTCTCTTGATAATGATAAGTTATCTCAAGAGGAGAAACAGTTATTCTACCTTGATAATTGCTAGGTAATTGTCTATCCCATTCATACCTACTATCACTCAATTCATTTGGTTCATAATAACTTGGTAAGGCATGTTTTGGCATTGGATATGTATCACCATAGTTATAATCTGTATAAATATCATCGGCATGTAATTGTCCACTTGTTGAACTATTACTACAATTAAATCCTACTTTACAATGGTGAATAATTACTGTAGCCGCTTGTCTCTTGTAATAGAAATTAACTACTGTTCCACCATCTTGTCTTAATACACTATGAGTACCAGTAACTTGTCTAGTTGATGCATTATAAGTTCCAGAACCCCTAGTTATAGTATAATTACCATCAAAATAATATCCTGTTGGTATACTACTACATATACTTGCAGTATAACTTTGTCCAATAAATGGAGCATTTGCAGCTTCATGTTCATATGTTGGACAAACAGAAATTGTATCATTTAACATTCCATTTGTTTCAATAACATAATGGTTAACTGTTAATTTAGCTAATGCAGGTGTCTCAACTGCATCAGTTGCCGTTATAGTTGTTTTATTTGGATCACATCGTGTTATAGCGTAATCATTTGTTGCTGTTGTGTTTAATTTAAATTTACCATCTTGAACATGGTTTGCAATAGAATCTTGCACTGTTGCATTATATGTTAATATTGCAGGTTTACCACATTCCATGTATATAATATTTGAACCAACGACTTTTCTAGAAGCAGAATCATATGTTGCGGTATAAGTTTGTCCATCATAAGTTAAAGTAATATTAGTTGGTGTACCTAAATCTTGATGTACACTACTCTTAATTATATTGTCATATGATATATAACATTGACCATCACCAGCTACATTATTTGTAACAGTTGTTTTAATAGTCATTTGCGTTGTAGGAGCAAATAATGTTCTTGGTGTTATTTGAGTCGTAATAGACATTTCTGGAGTTTTAAGTTCTTTTCTTAAACCAACAGTTGTAACTAAAAGGCCATTTGAACCAACTTTTTTAAAGCGATAACCCATCGGTTCTTTTCCAGCAAAGTATGCAGAAGACATTGCTTCGTTATAGATATCTAATTCTCCACCACGAATATTGTGACTTCTCGTTGTACTATATGTTCCATTAAGGAAATCGGTATTAGTTCTTCCAGCAAAGTATGTTTTTCCATTATAAACTCTTTCAAACAATTGTTGTTGACTTCCATCACTTAAAATTGCCCATGCTTTATCTTCAGTATAACCAGCCTCTGGCCATGCACCTAATCCAGCACCTCTTGCAGTACCAAAAATTTGATATTGGCCAGATAAATTATATTGTGAGTTAAAATAAACAGCACCTTCATCACCATTTCTTAATGATAAATATGCATTGATATATTTAATATAACTAATAGGAGAAGAACTACTTTCTTGAATTCCTGTAATTACCCAGTGCATTTGTGGCCTTAATTTAGCATCTACAAATGCAACCCAATACCATCCTGGTCCACCTTGACGTACATCTTCTGTAATATCAATCATTCCACCTACAGATATTTCCGTTTGTGTACTAGGATCAGCATTATGATTTGTAGTAATTACTCTTGCTGTTCCATTTGGTCTAATTAAAACTGTTTGAGCTGTCATATTACTTCCAGTTACATTTTTATAGAATCCAAACTCAAACATAGCATACTTAATTTCACCAGTTAAATTTAAATAACTACCACTCATATTAGTTATATTGTTAACTCCAACAGAAGCAGCAGCACTTCTAAGTTTCGCACAATTTAAATCATTTGTTGCAGTAACTTTACCATTTGATCCAGTACCACCACTTGCTGAAGTAAAGTTTTGTTCACATGTGATGAATGAGTAATCAGCAGCAGCACGTGATGTACCTCTATTAGCATTATTATTACCTGCCGAAATAAAAGTATAACGTCCAACTCCCTCAAATAAAGTTCCAGGAGTTGATGATGATGTAGGACATGAATTGCTATAGTAATAAGTAACTGTTATATTACCGGTTACTGTACCGCTTGATCCGGATGGAACAGAACCATTCCATACATAAACATTTTTATAATTATTATATAAAGTATTCGTTGGATGACTTGATGTTGAATATGTTGCTCCTTGAGGATAAGATGCAATCTCATCATCATAAACTTTATTTGATGTTCCCGTTACATAATGATGTACAGTTACTGTATATGATGGTACATAATAATAAATTACGGTAACATTGTCATCCATTGATCCGTTTGCATTCGTTGGATTTGATTTAAGAGACCATCCACCTGTTGGTGAACATGCACTTGTTGTATAAGAAGATCCTTGTTCTTTAGTTTGTACTGCAGGATCTGAACATCCTGGCGGATTTTCTGTTGTACCATCTTTGTAATGGTGAACTGTTAAGGTATATGAAGTAGTGCCACTAGTAGGTCCACCTCCGCCTCCTCCGCCACTGCAGCAAGGACCAGAACGGGTTGATTTTGTAACACAATATTTTCCTGGATGATTAGGGTCATTTACTGCTCCGTACCATTTATAGCATGCGCTATTTTGATCCGCCCATAGTTCACTATATGTACTCATCGTTGAATCCATATTACAATATTGCGTGCCACCGCTCCATGCAGAGACACAGCAAAGAGATGCAGATGTACAAGATCCACCAGATCCTCTTGATGTAATAGTACATGTTCCTGCTGAATTACAAGTAACACCCCCACCGCTATATGAACATGCACCTGAAGCAGAAATTGAACTTGCATAACCCGTTGTTGAAACAGCTCTATATTGGCCAATAGAACTCATTGATCTACCATTAACAGATGTTCTACATTTAGTTACTGTATTGTTTGCAAATAATGATTGTAATTTAAAATCACCTTGGGCCATTTCTTCACTATTTGCATTCTTTGCTACTAAATTATATGTTAAATACCAACCAAAAAAGGCTAGTACGATTACGTCTATTAATATAAAAGATATTTTCTTGAATTTTTTACTCATGAAATCACCCTACTATCTAACATATTTATCATATCATAGAGCCAAAAAAAAGTATACTTTTTTACGAGTTTTTCTTAATGTTTTTTTAGTTAAAAATTTAAAAAAAAAGAGTTTATTTTCACTCTCTTTTTTAATTAAATATTTGTTTCTAATTTCTTCTTAAAATAATTATTAATTGTGTTTTCAACAATAGATAATTTATTATTAATAACACTTATATTATTAAGGTATTCTCGATATAATGGATGATTATTTAATTCGTTTGTAGCATTATCTAATTCTTCTTTTTTAACTAAGTTATGTAGATAATCTTTATTTAATTGTCGAACTTTATTAATTAGGATTACTAATTCTTTATTCTTACCTATTTCTTCTTTTAATAATAAGTATTTTTTATAATCATCACTAGATTCTATTTCATTAATTATTTCATCTAATTTATTCAGTATTTCTTGATTATTCAACGATTTCACCATCTAAACTAAAACTTTTAGCTTCGCATATTTTAACATCTACTATTTTACCAATAAGGTCTCTATTTCCTTTAAAGTTAACTAATTTACTTGTTTCTGTATAACCAAACAATTCATTCTCTTTAATACTATCGCCTTCTACTAAAACTTTATATGTTTTACCTTCCATCTTTTTATTAGATTCTAGTGAATAATTATTAATTATTTCATTAAGTTTATATAATCTTTGTTCTTTTTCTTCCATGGTTAAACTATCTTTTTCCATTAATTTAGCTGCTGGAGTTCCAACACGTGGTGAATAAATGAAAGTAAAAGCTCCATCATACTTACAATAGTTAACCATATCTAATGTATCATTAAAATCTTCTTCAGTTTCACCTGGGAAACCTACAATAATATCCGTTGTTATACTAACACCATCTATTTCTTTTAGTTTATTAAATAATTCTTTATAAGATTCTCGATTATAACGTCTACCCATTAATTTTAATATTTTATCACTGCCTGATTGTAGAGGTAAATGAATATAAGGCATGATATTTTTATGTTCTTTAATAACTTCAATCATACGATCTGTAAAATCCCAAGGATGACTTGTTATAAATCTAACACGAGGTAATCCTATTTCACTTACTTTTTCTAATAGATCAGCCAAATCATAACCTTCATCTAAATCTTTACCGTAGGCATTAACATTTTGTCCTAATAAAGTAACTTCCATGTAATTATCTTCTTTTAGTTTTCTTACTTCATTAAGAATATCTTCCATTCTTCGACTTCTTTGTTTACCTCTTGTATAAGGAACAATACAGTAAGTACAGAATTTATCACAACCATAAATAATATTAACATAAGCTTTATAACTATTAACTCTTCTTACTGGTAAATCTTCAACAATATTACCTTCTTCAGATAATACACAAACATTCGTTTTTGGATTGTCATAACATTCTTTAATTAATCTTGGTAAATCATATAAATTATGAGTTCCAAAAATAAAATTAACATTACGATATTTAGATAGTATTTCTTTTACAACTACTTCTTCTTGAGCCATACAACCACATACAGCAACTATAATATTAGGTCGACTATCTTTTAAATGCTTTAGTCTACCTAGCATACCAAAAGCTTTATTATGAGCATTCTCTCTTATGGAACAAGTGTTTAGTATTATTAAATCACTAGATTCCATATCACTATTTTTAGTAAAACCACAAGAGTCTAATAAACCACATATATTTTCACTATCATGTTCATTCATCTGACAACCATATGTTTTAACATAATATGTTTTTTTATCACCTAAATTTTTATATTTTTCTGGTAACTTAAAATGATCTATTTTAACTACTTCTCTTGTTCTTTTTCTTGCTTTATCTAAATCAGGTAATTGCATACTAATCCCTCTTTTCATTTAATGATTATAACATATACCATAAAAAAACACTATTATTAAATAGTGTTTTATACTTTTATTTCATATTTTATTTTTTCTATATTTCTATCAATTAATTTATTAAAAATAATTCTTCTTATAAATTCTATTAAAATGCATATTATATATATGCCTAAAACAGTATATAATAAATTAACAATTAATAGGTTACTATTATAGTATTTATTACATTTAAATAGTGTTTGATATAATATTATTCCTAAAAATGCATTCTCATGAATGATATATGTACTAAAAGTATATGTTGATATTTTATTAATTATTTTATTATTTTTAATATTCATATTTTTAAATGTTAAAAACAAAGAAACAGCTCCTATAACATTAAAAATATTACTATATGCAAAAGCATCCTTTTTAGTATATAAACTCATTAAGGTTGTTAAAATAGCACATAATAGATATATACCAATAGTTAGATATTTTTTTATTTTCTTTTTATCACCATACTTTGCAATATAAGCACCAATTAAATATAGATTAACAAAGTTAATTATTCCATATCCATTATCATGAATTAATGTATTAATATAAAAAGTTGAAAAAATATAGAAAAAAATAACATTAATAATAATTAAAATTTTTAAATTTACCTTACTTAATACACTTATTAATTTATTAATATAAGGAATCACTAAATATAAAACAATATACGTAAGAACAAACCATCTATTGAATATTGTCTTAATAAAAATTCCTATACTATCTTTATTGATAGCTAAATGTTTAAAAATAATCATACCAATATATATTAATAATCCATAAAAGACACATAAACTAAATAAATGAACTACTTTTGAGATTTTTACACTATTCTTTTTATATGAAAAATAACCTGTAATTATTATAAAAACATTAACCGCAACAATACATAAACTCTCAATAGCATTAATAAGATAATAATTAAAGGTATATGAACTGGTATTACTTAAAGCACCACCAATATTTCCATTTAGATAATGCAAAGTAATAATCATAATTATTAATAGTATTCTTAATAATTCAAAATTTGATTTTCGCACTATAATCTCCTAATATCATTATAAAAAAGATAAATAAAAAACACAACTAGGATTACACTTCCTCTTTGTGTTTTATTATTGCTTTCTTTAGTGTTTCAAAAGGTAACATTGCACATTTCTTTCTACTTGGTTGTTTGTACATCTCATCATATGCATTTAATTCTTCTAATGAATCACTATCATACTCTTTTTCATCTAACATATTATAATAGTTATCCATTAATGATAAGGCTTCATCTACTGTTTTACCAATAATCTTTTGAATCATAATTGAAGTAGCTGATGTCGTAATAGCACAAGCTTCACCATCAAAGTATACATCTTCTATTAAATCACCATTAAATTTAACAAACAAAGTTACATTATCAATACATGAATCACTATGCGTATTTGCTGATACAAAAGAATCATCTTCTATTGTTTTTTTATTAGTAGGATTTTGAAAGTTATCAATAATTATTGTTCTTCTTAAATCATTATCCATCAATAATCACCTTCATTAAATCTTCTCTATTTTTAATAACATCAACAAACTTATCTATTTCTTCTTTAGTATTATAAAAATATAATGATACACGACAAGTATTAGAAATACCAATTAAATCTTTAACCATTTTTGCACAATGGTTACCTGCTCTAACACAGATATGATAGTGATTTAGGTATCTACTTGTATCTTGAGAGAAAATATCTTTAATATTAAATAAAATAGTGTTACCGTTAATATCTTTATTATAGATAATTACATCATCTACTTCACTTAATTTATTAACAAAATATTCTCTTAATTCTAATTCATAATTATGAATATTTTCCATACCAATATTATTTAAATATTTAATAGCTTTACGAAGTCCTAAGATACCTGCGATATTTTGAGTACCTGCTTCTAAGCGATATGGTAATTCTTTATTTTCATATGTAAGATCACATTCAAACACACTATTCATACCACCACCAAGTATAATTGGTTCCATTTGATCTAATAATTCATATTTACCATAAAGAACACCTATACCAGTTGGTCCTAACATTTTATGAGCTGAGAATGCAAGAAAGTCAACACCAGACTCAATAACATTTGTTTTCTTATGAGGAACACTTTGACATCCATCACAAACAACTAGTATACCCATTGGATGAACTAGTTCACATATTGCTTCCATATCTCTTGTATCCCCAAAGGTATTAGTGATTTCTGCAAGAGAGATAACTTTTGTTTTACTTGTAATAGCAGCTTTAACATTATCAAGAGTAACCATATTATTATCAAGTTCAATAAACTTAATATCAATACCAATTTCATCTTTTAATTTATACCAAGGAAGAACATTACTTGCATGTTCTGATTTTGTAATTAATACTTCATCACCTTTATGTAAATAGTTTTTAAAGAAGCCAAAAACAATCATATTTAAAGATTCAGTTGCTCCACTAGTAAAGACTATTTCTTCTCTTCTACTTGCGTTTATAAAATCACGAACCATATCTCTTGTCTCTTCATATAAACTATCTACTTTTTGTGATATATCATAGTCTCCTCGATGAGCATTTGCTGAATACTTTGTATAGTATTCAATATTACTTTCAATAACACTAATAGGTTTTAGTGTAGTTGCTCCATTATCAAAATATATTAGTCCATTATCTAATATTGGAAAATCCTCACGATGCATAATATCACCACCATTCTTTTAATTTTTCATTAAATAAACTTGCTTCTTCATCTAAATTCATTTTACCTAAAATAATTGATTTAACAAAAAGATTATTAATCTCTTCTTCTGTTAATCCTCTACTTTCAAGATAGAACTTTGTTTCTTTATCAATATTACCAATGTATGCTGAATGACTAGCATTAATATCATTAGAATCAATTAATAAATTAGGTATTATTTTAGAGTCACCATTTTTATAATTAATTATTTTACTATTTTGTCTACATTCAATATTTTTTAAATTTTTATAAACTCTACCATCTATTTTAAAATATAACCTATTACTTCCAAGATTAATACCACCATTATTTATTTCACTAATAGAATTATCACCCATATGACTAATTTCAAAATCATTAGTACTATCAACATTTGTTAAAACACCATAATTAAAGATAAACTTACTATTTTCATATAAAGATGCTTTAACAGCTAAAATTACATTTTTTCCAATACAATTAACCGTTATAGTATTTTCATTATTAATATCAAAAATAAAATATAAATGTAGATAACAATTATCACCAGCAATAACTATTTTATTATTTCCTTTAACATTAAAACCAATGAATTTTTCTTCATCTTTTACTTCTATTAAATAAGTATCATTGTTTAAATCTACATCTAATTTTTCATTTACTACTTCTAGTCTATTCATTATAACCATTCTTTTCTATTTCAAGAGCTAAATTAAAGTCTCCGCTTCTTACTATTGTTCCATTATTCATCATATGAACATGAGTAGGTTTTACATACTCTAATACTCTTGTATAATGTGTGATAAATAATACAGAAGTATCAGGATTTTCTCTTAAATACTTATTAATATTGTCACAAACTATTTTTAGACTATCAACATCAAGACCTGAATCTAATTCATCAAAGATAATTAGTTTTGGTTTTAACATTAATATTTGAAGTATTTCGTTCTTTTTTCTTTCTCCACCTGAGAAACCTTGATTAAGACTTCGATGCATCATATCTTTATCCATTTTAAGATCATCAATATTTTTTTCTAAGTCTTTAATAAAACTATATAATCCTACCGGTTTATCAGTATTAGAGTTCATAGCTGTTCTTATAAATTCACTATTACTTATTCCTTCAATAGATACTGGGGATTGAAAACATAAGAAAATACCCATTCTTGCTCTTTCATAAGTTGGCATTTCTTTTATACTTTTACCATCTACTAGAATATCTCCTTTATCAATGACATAATGATCGTTACCAATAATTACTTTAGATAAAGTACTCTTTCCAGTTCCATTAGGTCCCATAATTGCATGAACTTCACCTTTATTTATAACTAAATTAAAATCTTTTAAAATATCTTTGTCTTCTGCATGAACAAATAAATTTTTAATTTCTAAATTCATTTAAATCACCGAAATTATTTTAACACAAAAAAAGATGATTTACATCATCTTTATTCGTTTATTTCATCTAAACTTATTTCAACATATGTCTCTTCATATAAAGATTCATCAATATCTCCAGTATTTTCTTCTTCACCAAAGACTTGTTTTAAATCTAATAACATCTTTTTATTATCAACATTATCCGTATTATTTTCTTTAAAAGATAATAATATTTTTAATTCACTGTCAATATTTTCTTTATTAGATACTACCATTAATATTACTTTATCTTGAGTAAGAGGCATTATTACAATCTTATCATTATTATTGGTAAATAATTGATATTTTTTATCATCAACTGTCTTCTCTTCAACATATTTATAATTATCAATTGTTTTATCAGTTTTAATATTATTATAGTTAACATCTAAGATATTAATACTAACTTTATCATTATCATTAGTTAAATATAAAACATCTTCTTGATAATCAATATTAAATGTTGTTGGAACACTTAGATTATATCCTTTAAAACTTACCATTCGGCTATTATCATTAAAGAAATATTTATTAACAAAGAAGCCAATGGCTAGAGCTATTAAAAAGACAAGTATTAAAAGAATCGGACTAGTATTTCTAACAACTAAAGTTTTATGATCTTCAGGTTTAGCTAGTTTAGCAAATTCATTAGTTGGTTCACCCATAGGTTTAACTGATAATACAGATGGATCAACATTTGGTTTTAATGGGACATTCTCTTCAACAATCGTACTAGCACCACACTTTTTACAAAACTTTTCTTCATTTGTTATTGGACTTCCACAGTTTTTACAATTCATTTTATCCCTCCATTATTTTATTTTCTCTAACTTCGTATAATGAACTCTATTATTTAAATCTCTTATTTCAAGAACAACATAATATTCATCATCATCTAAATTAACTAAATTAATTAATAAGTTATTCTTTTCAACTACTTTATTATTAGTATTAATACTTTCTTTCCATTTATTATCAAAAACTTTATTAAATTGATAATTATCATAATTAAATACTAAATAATTATAATCATTATAATCATATATTAAGTTACCAATAACTTCCCCTTCTGTTTCTTCAATAGTTTCTACTATTTTATTGTCTTCACTAATTAAATAGTTTACTTTATTATTTAATTCATTATTATCATTTGTTAAATAACCAATAACATTATAATTACCATCAAGATAATTTAAAGTTACATATTCATTATTAACTTTTAAATATTTATTAGATAAATCAATAAGTAAGTTATTACCATCAATTATAGTATTATCCCCCGTTTTAATTAATTTATAATTATTATTTTCTTTCTTTAAAACATGATACTTAATATCTAAAATATCTTTCTTTTCATCATCAGTTAATAATAAAGATAATATTTTATTATTAATCGTTATTGGATTTGTAAAATGACCTTCATCTAATTTTAACATTGATGTTGATGTTTCAGCTTGTGATTGTTTAAAACTAAATCCATCTATGAAATTATAATAATTATCATTAAATGCTAATGTTTTATATACTTTAAGTCCATAGTCTTTAGCTTTCTCTAAGCCATTGAATGGGAAGAAGATTGATAAACACTTAGATGTATTTTCATTAGTTGAATAACAGTTAACAACTACATTATTAAAAGCTTCTAATACTTTTTCACTATCATATGATGAATAAGGTGATAGTTCATCTATTAAATGATAGGCATCAACAATATCAAAAGTTTTTACATTATTTCCGCCATATTCATGTA
>JAEEGL016219356.1_pt1 | contig 20014 bp, 16 predicted proteins | sample 9134231 | NCBI WGS metagenome assembly JAEEGL01 (sample SAMN16246548, study PRJNA631951) | gut metagenome | biome: gut microbiome; feature: rumen; material: fiber-attached | host: Bos | place: Iran: Karaj | collected 2018-10
CGGAAATATCTGAGAAAATCTGCATTTGTCAGTGACGAGCAAGAGAAATTGATGCGAGAAAAAGAGCTGACAGGTGCTCAGACATGTTGAGCTGTAAGCAGAATTCTTATTGCCATTTCCCAGAGGCTCATGAATGAGCCGCACCCTCACAAGACAAAAAAATCCTTAGTTGAGCCGTCGTCTCGAGGGGCGGAGGACGAAGGAAGGCCCTGTCCCCGCGGGAAGGGCGGCCTGGTTTTGCCTCGGAGCGCCTGTCGGGGCGCGATGGTGACCAGCCAAAAGAACCGTCCCCGTGACTGCTTACAGCATCGTGAGTTTGTCGACGTAGATTTCGAGCTGGCGCATGATGCTGCCGATGGCTCGGTATTTGATGGAGATATATGCTGAGAAAAGTGCGGTTAATGCAGCGAGAATGTAGCAGATGAGGTCTCCGCTTACAAGTGCAGTTGATAAAAAGGTTGCTGCACACAGAAGGAATCCAATGCAGATGACGAGGAGTCGTATCATTTCCCTGTGAAGTATTGCAGTCTTGAGCTCAAGATTGCCCTTCTCGTCTAAGATTTCCTCGTCGGAAAGGACATCGTAGTCGAGCTTTTCGAAGTGCTTTAAGTATTCCCTGAATCTCTTTTCCATTTTCATTTTCCCCCACAATATCATGATTTAAAGCGATTATTTACTTTACATTATACACGCATTCGTTAAATAATATAATTAGTATGATACGCAAAGCGCGAAATATTGGAGGTTTAGAGGTATGGAAAAGAAATCAATCTTTAAAAAGATTCATAATGATGGATTCACATGGCACGATAGCATTGCAACGATTATTCTCATCTTTTTAACTCTAATGATCTGCACAGAACTATTCGCCAGTAATTTAGGCTTATTCGCTGAGCGAAAGTTTCCGCTTCTTACTGAAGGTGGATTCTGGACAATGTTTTATAAGTATTTCATGAGCATCTTCATCTGGATTGTTTTCGTAGCATACTGCGCGTTAACCAAATATAACAAGTTCATTCTTAAAGAGATCACCCCGGCTGCCAAAGGTAACACCGTAAAGATGCTCCTTATCGGACTGCTCATCGGTGGAGGACAGAATGCCTTAGGAATAATTATCGCAGCTCTTGTAGGGGATATCCACCTTCAGTTCACTGGTTGCAACATCATCGGATTCATTTTTATGTTCCTGGCAGTCTTTATCCAGTCTTCTTCAGAGGAGTTCACCTGCAGAGCATTTCTGTATCAGCGTCTGAAAAAAGGCTACAGATCACCATGGGTTGCAATAATAGGTAACGCAGTTATCTTTATGTCGCTACACCTCTTTAACCCAGGTATATCAGTTATTCCGATTATTCATCTGACTTTTGTTGCAATATTCTACTCACTTTTTGTATATTACTTCGACAGCATCTGGCTTCCAATGGGTATTCATGCCGCGTGGAACTTTACACAGAACATTATCTTCGGTCTTCCAAACAGCGGAATCGTAAGTTCCTTCTCAATGATGAAGCTCGAAGCATCAACAGGAAATATTACATTCTTCTACGATCCAATCTTTGGAGTTGAGGGTTCAGCATTCATGCTCCTCGTAACAACTATTCTTGCAGTAATTGTCCTGATCACCGGGGAAAAGAGAAAACGCAAAACGACCGCCTGATAAGCGGTCGTTTTCTAATTTACTTCCACAAATTGCCCCATACTTTGTTGCAGAGGTCTATGCAGTAATTGTATGAAAATGCTGTATCTTGTTTTGTGATTTCATTTTCACGTCCGAGCTTTTCCGTATACTCGGATAAAGGATATACTGTAACGCCCTTAGCACCGCTTGTGACGTGGCACACAAGAGCTTTTATGCCATAACCCTTAATAACAACTTCGCCATTTACAGCTCTTCCAATCGTAACCTCTGACATTCCGCCGATCATTCGATTGGCCACTCCGGAGCCTTTTCCGGAAGTCCAGTTCACGAAATTCCCAAGCGAATAATAAACAAGCATATCGCCATTGCCATGATTATTGGTTATTCCGGCTGTATCATCCTGAATAAACTCAACTGGCTCTATCACATGAGGATGAGTACCTAAAATGAGGTCCGCTCCGTTCTCCCTGAATATCTTTGCCCACTTTTTCTGGCTCTTATCTGTTCCAAGGTTATATTCCGTCCCCCAATGCGGACAAACTATGGTAAAATCAGCATTTTTCTCCGCGTATTTAAGGTCTTCAATTACTTTTTTCTCCTCCAGCATATCCACAGCATGTGGCATACTCTTTGGCATGGAAATGCCGTTAGTGCCGTAGGTATAATTCAATATTGCAATCTTAATCCCATTTTTCTCAATGATATCAATATTGCGGTATTTATCTTCGTTCTTGTTGATACCCACGAAAGTCACCACCGGATAACGTGACTCCCAAAAAGAAATAGTGTTTGTAATTCCATTTTTGCCCTTGTCCAGAGCATGATTGGTAGCGTGACAGACAACATCAAATCCCGCATTAACAATCGCATCTCCAATCTCAGAAGGTGCATTAAAAGCCGGATATCCGGAAACACCCAGTTCTTTTCCCCCGATAATAACCTCCTGATTGACGATGGCAATGTCGGCATTTTTCAGCTGTTGCCTAGTGTGATCAAATATAAAGTCAAAATTATAATTGCCGCTTTCATCTCTCGCAGCGTCCTCAACCGGTGTATGCAGCAAAATATCACCAACCATAGTGATGGTCACATCGTTTCTTTCTATGGCCGACTTACCTGCTTTGACATTTACTGAACATACTGTGCTAAAAAGCAGTGGCAATATGATTATGATAACCCCTAATCTCGTTCTTCGCTTTTTTTCCATACACATCTTCTCAGTATCAAACAATTTGCTCCATTAATGCATGACATCTTAAATGAGATTTCAGAAACACGCATTTACTGCGGGTTTCTGAAATTTTAATCAAGATATCATATCTTTCAAGTCTCATAAATCAGCTCATCTGAAAAGCTACTAACAGATATCACTTAACTCTTTTTATACACAATCCGCTCCATAACCTCAGGCATTAAACACTGCACCTTCCCCTGATACTTGGCATCAAGGTAATCTGCAAACTCATGGGGATCTGCGCTGTTATCCGCAAACATATCCCAGTGGCCGGGAATGACAGTCTTCACACCCAGCTCTCCTGCCAGGTCCGCAGACTCTTGGAACGTCATATTCCCGATGCAGTTATTTCTGTAGCGCTTTGCATCACGTCCATTTATAGGCAAAAGCTCCACATCGATCTCTCCAAAAGACTGAAGCTTTGGAAGCATTCCCTCATATCTCACAGTATCTCCCGCATGATGTATCCTGATTCCGTTCGCCTCAACAACATACTGAAGATATGGGTACAGGCCCGTCTCAGCATCTTTATCCAAAAACTCATGTGCTGCAGCAATAGCATAAATCTCAAAATCACCGATCTTATAGGATTCACCGTCATTAAGCCCAATCGCATTCTGGGGATTTACTCCATCAGCCAGCACAGCTTCCATATGCTTTCTCGGGAAAAGAAACTTCGCATCAGGATTTGTTTTTGACCAAATTTTCCATGCTTCGTGATCGATGTGATCCAGATGATCATGCGTGCCAAGGAATGCATCAATTCCTTTAACTTCATCTGCAGGAATAGGAGGCAAAACAAGCCTGTTATCAGCAGGTGTAGCATAATAATCTATGCATAAAGTAGTATTGCCTGCCTTTATGATAAGCCCCATCTGTCCAAGCCACCAAAGAGCTACTGTTCCGGTCTCGTAATTATTCTTCATGCCAAAATGCTCCTTTCAAGCAACATCCTGTTAAACTCATCATTACCCTTTATCGCCTCAGGAATGTTGATTCCCTCCTGATCAGGTGCACACTCCCCGCAAATATCAATGCCAATGACCTCGTTAGTCTCCAGCAGCTCTTTTACAAAAGATAAAAGCTCATCCCTTCTCATCTCGCCCTGATCCCAGTTGGTCACAATCTCATCCCGTGAGATCACGTCCTTATCGATAGAAAGATAAACAGGATACTGAGGTCGAATTATCTCCTTCCAGTCATTTCCTTCTCCAAGTACATCTGCATCATAAAAAGAGACTCTCTTTTTGTCCGCATCGTCGAGCTTATCAATAAGTCCTCTGTCAGCACCTATCACATGCACATCCCGTACAAATTCATTATTCTCAAATACCTTGAGAACCCATCCTCCGCAGGACATGATATCTCCAAACATCGGTGGCTGCATGTCAGGATGATGGTCAAGAACAATCAGTGAAAAAGGCTCCGTTATCCCTTCTGTGAGGATTGCGGACATATAGTGATAGTTACCTGAATCAATAAAGTGAATGCCCTTGGAACTGACATCATTTTCCTTTATCTTTTCCCTAATGCTGTCTATCGCCATGTCATCGCACATGCAATTGGTCCCGGTGATATCTCTGCAATCTATCATCCTAAAGGAAACAGGCTCAGACACTCCTTCTCTTACTGCATAAAATGAAGAGCCTTTATCATCACGATAAAAGCTCTCCTCATCATAAATTCCTGAAAAATTAAAAATCGAAACAACTTCCGGCATAAAACCGCTCCAAACTCTATTAACTATCTGATGCTCCTATAGCAATAGCATCAACTTCATATTCTGATAAGCCTGAATGCCTCCGCCCCTGTCACTTTGCAAGGTCAGACAAATGAATTACAGCATCCTCTGCAATCACGCAATCCGCATGCTCCTCAATGAACATCGACTCAGGAGAATTGACCGTCAGCATCTGCGAGTACTCAACTCCCGCTCTGCGCATCTCAAAGATAATGCTCTCATCCGCAGTCATAAGGCCTGCCAACATATAAAAGCGTCCCTTAAATTTGAAAAGAGCAGAATCAACAATTGGAAGCTTCTGTACCACCTTGGAAAAACGCTTTGCCTCATCAAGAGTATCAAACTCGATCATATATCTCGCATACTCTGAAAGCGGCTGGTACGATGTCTTCTGCTCAGACATACCGGACTCACGATCATTATTGTGCGCGTAAATTCCGTTTATGGTATCTGTAACATTGGTGATTACTTCATTAAGAGCCACGCCCTTGTCTCTACCGGTCTTGGCCTTTATTGCATCAACCTTCTCCTGTGTCAGGAGCTTGAGAACTGTCTCAGCTGCGCCCCTGATACGGTCAGTTGCCTTCTGTATATCATCATTGCTCATCTTAACTGCAAAAATACGGATACTGCCATCCATCATCATATTCTTGCTCATCATCATGACCTCTGTCTCAGGGTCATAGTCAAGCTGTGCACCAACTTCTCTGTTAAGCTGTGCAAAAAATGAGGAAGTATTCTCAGCACCATTTATAACCGCTTCCGGAGTCAGCCCGATCTCATGAAGCTCTGATGCTGCAATGTTGCATTCTACAGTTGTTTCATTCATTTTTACGATAATCACTACGCATCATCTCCTCTCCATGGAATATGCTAAAAGACTTTCGTTATCATTGTGGCCACTTTCCATCCCTTGAAATAACCTTCAATGAATCTCTTAGCTGCGCAATTTTAATGATACTTTCCCTTATATGATAATTATATTCTTAAAATCTAGCACTGTCGATAGCAGTGTGCTAAATTTTCTATTAAGATACTTTGAACTCTGATTTCAAGGTAAACATGCTCACCCTTAGTTTCCTAGAATGAATCTCGATATTATATGTATCTTTTTTTTATAAAAAAGCCATAAAGGATTATCTCCTCTATGACTCCCATAATCAGTCTCATATATTGCTACATCATAAATCTCATATGCTAATGCTGATAAACTCCTGAATATTTTACTTCCTGATATGCTTACTCTTTTCAGCCGCATCGAGTACATCCGGAACCGCTCCGGTTGCAGATACCTCTCCTGTTGCTTCGCATCTGACTGTCACACGATTAGCTCCGCCTATTGTACAGGTAAAGAGAGTAAGATCCCAGTCGCCTGCCTCCATTTCCTCTACATCATAAGCTCCCAAAGTCTCGATATTGGCAACCTTGAAGTAAAAGCTCTTTCCGTTCATGTCAGTGACAATTACCGTATCACCGGTCACCAGCTGATTCAGATTACCAAAGTGTTCAACATAATTGTGGCCTGCGACAATAAGATTATTCTCATAAACAGAGCCCTTATACCTTGTAACTGAAACCTTGGCGTTCTGCTTACTCCATTCACTCTGAATTGGCAAAAGAAGCCCAAGTGAAGGAATCTCAACCGTGCCGATAAAGCTCCTGCCTTCTACATCAACAACAGGCATATCACCCGAATATGTTTCCATAACAACATCCGGTATCTGGGAAATAACGCCCTGCAAAAGCTCATCTGACGCGCTGCCGGCAACTGCGGACTCATTTATGTTGTATCTAACAAGCAGAGCTGCTCCAATAATGCAAGCAGCCCCCAATAGTATATATAAGTATCCTGATAATTTTTTCATAACTTAATTACTGTTTTTCTTTTTGATGCCCCTGACGATAAGTATCACCCCAACAATGACAAGTATCGGAATCGGCCACCAGAGCTGTCCGGTCTGCGGAAGTCTTCTGGCACCAAGCACCTCTGGAAGATTACGGATAGCACCCAAAACCTCTGGAAGGTCTGGTATTCCCGGAGTACCGGGCTCATCCGGAGTATTCGGTGTATCCGGAGGTGTAGGCGGTGTGTAGGTATTGGTACAGATGTAATACGCATCATGTCCATTCTGGAATATCTCTATCTTGCTGGTATATCCCTCGCCTATTGCAACCTCTTCTACAAAGAAGGAATATCTTCCGACCTTTTGCCACTCATAGTACCAATTATTCTCAGCTGAGAGAGTAACTGTCTCCATATATTCACCGTCACAATAGATATTAAAGGTGACTGTTGAAGGACGAAGGTATTCATAACCAGCGTCATCCCATCTCTTCATGACGCTGCAGTGAACAATAACGTCATTCTTTATCTTGGCTGTCTTGGGTTCAACAGACGGATCATAGTTTACTGTATAATTAGGTGCATTTTTCGCTTTTTCTAAAATCGGAACCGGATAAATAAAGTTCGCAAAAGCATGAGTAAAATCTTCTTCGACAAGCTTGTCGCTTAGTACATAATAAGCTCCAAGCGGTAAATCATTGTAATATGTCTTGCCTTGTGAATCAGATACACCGGTTGCTGTCTCTTTTATGTCATGAGCCTGTATATAAAACCAAAGGTCATCCGAATCACTATCGCCGTTATACTTAACACAGGACTTCCATGAATCATAATCATATCCGTTATTAAAGAAATCCTGATCCTCGAAACACTCTTTGAACTCATCAGTTACAGTGTACTGACCGTTCTCATCAATGGAAGCCACAAGGTAGATGTGTGATGTAACATTAGCCTTAAGCTCATTGTCAGCTGAGTAGTAGGTAACCGTAAGGCTGCCGGTTCTGGAAGTATCTATAGCAGCAGATGATGCTGCATGAGAAACCATAGGCAAAGCCACCACAGCAATAAAAACAGCTATGATAAAAGACAATATTCGAATAAGATTATTTTTTCCTATCCTCTTCATAAACGATCTCCATCATTTATTTCCCTCACGAGCTGCTTTCTCTGATGTCTTACTGCCCTTTGGCTTTCTAGGTTTAGATGTCATCACAAGGAAAATAATAAATGCGACAAGTAACATTGGTGCACCAATGAAAGGTGCTACAACCATCGAACCATACCTGGTCGCATCCGCAGGTACGATAAGCTTTGTTTCTTCATTATAGTCAACACGCTTTGCCCTAACAAGAAGTCTGTGTGTATTAACACCGTAAGGTGTACAGGTAACCAGCGTGACATATTCTTTGTCATCTTGTATTGCAAGATCCTGAGTTTCTTCAGGAAGTACGATTTTAATCTGATCTATTGTATAAGCAAATGTCTTATCCAATATATGTAATAAAAATGTGTCACCCTCTATCATCTGATCGAGATCAGTAAAAAGCTTAGCAGAGGGAAGACCTCTATGTCCCGAAAGTACAGCATGTGTACTGTTTGTTCCGGTTGGAAAAGAAGTACCTTCCAGATGTCCGATACCAACCTGGAGGACTGATTCATCAGTACCGTGGTAAATAGGAAGGCTGACTCCGATGTTTTCTATCTCAATATAACCAATAACACCTGTTCCGGTAGCATCCAAGATGCTGTTATACTCTTTAAGTTCTTCTTCACTGAGCGTGAAGCTCATTGCCTTTTCAGCGAGTGCCTCATTGTAGGCCTCTGCTGCTTCCCACATCTTAGAGTAATCCTCTTCAGAAATCGTATTAAGCATTTCTTCGTAAGTCGAAATAACACGGCTCTGATTTCTGGAGTTCACATAATTACTTACAGATGGGTATAAAAAAACTGCCAAACCAACAAGAAAAATAACACCAAATATAATATTAGGTAATACTTTTTTTAGCTTTTTGTTCATTTCTTTCTCTTATTTCCTATTGAATCCTTTCTGTATTTTCCGGGGATGAAAAAGGATAATCCCTTTCGCCCCGGAAAACACAGTCAGTTTCATTATTTAAAGAAACAAGATTCAACTTCTATATCTTTAAAACTTCCCAACTCTCCCAAAAAACAAAACTTTTTACTCTGTAACTGCAGCCTTTCTGCGAAGGATGAAATATGCAGCGCCTGCAATGATGAGCATTCCACCCACGATGTAGAAGAGTGTTGTACCCATTCCACCTGTTGAAGGAAGTGTGAGACCTGACTTGTTCTCAACAGGAACTTCCGTACGTGCTGTGCTCTTGTCTGAAACAACAACTTCAATTCTGTGATCAAGCATTGTGTATCCAGCAGGAGCAACTTCCTCCTGAAGGTAATATTTTGTAGCATCAAGGCCATCAACAAAAGCCTCACCATTAGCATCTACAACGATTGTTTCTACTGTCTCACCATCTGTAATCTCTTTAGCACTTGCAACACGATACTTACCATCAACAAGTTTTACAACTTCAATCTTATCACCAACATGCCCTGCAGTTCCATCATCTGTCCAAAGTGTGAACTCAGCACCTGTAAGTCTCTTATCTCCGTTTGTATCCTTTGTGAACTTGATGATTTCGATACCGAATGTCTTAACTGTTACAGGAACAGTCTTAGCAGAATTATTGTTGTCATACTGGATATAAGCTGTATTCTGCTCAGCCACATAAACTACTGCTTTCTCGTTGATAACAGCACTGTATCTAAGAACAATTGTCTTACCTTCATTAGCTACTACTGTTTCAGCAGGAATTTCAAGTGTGTAGCGGTTATAGTTCTTTTCGCCTTCTGTGAAAGCTTCTGGCTTGCTCCAGCTGTATGTAGCAAATACAGAAGCAGCATTGATATCCTCTTCTGTGATATCCTTAACTTTATCAACAGCTCTTGCCTCTACTGCACTGTTGAATGTAAGTCCCTCTGTAGCCTCATCATATACCACGATAGCCTTATTAGCAGGTGACTCAGGAATCTTGATCTTTACTGTATATACTACAGGGTTCTCTGTGTCAAACATTTTATCGTGGTCTTTGTTTTCACTCTTCTCAACCTTGGATTCTTCGTTCTTCTCGTCAATTACAGTATTTCCAAGAGTCTGAATTGCAGCCTTTGTTCCAAGACTTGAAAGAACAAGGTAGTAACCAGGTTTAACATTAACTGTAGCTGTTTTCTGATTATCAGCTGTCTCAAAATTTCCGTGGCTAAGTGCAAGTGCCTTCATTGTATCTGTATTGAGAGCTGTAACAATCTCATCTGCTGTAATACCATCATTTGCTGTAACGTACCAACGGTTCTTCTCTGCTGCAGCCTTTGTAATCTTAAAGATGTCCTTACCATCTGCATTTTTCAAACCTTCAAGTGCTGTCTCAAGTGTAGTATTCTCTACATAATAAACTGCCTTATCAGCGCTAAGAACATCTGCCTGTAAGAACTGGTAGTACTCATACTTAATCTTCTTAACTGCTCCGTTCTCACCAGCCTCAAGGTTGTTGTTAATTGTGATGCTTGCTGTAGGAGTTGTTGCTGCTCCCTCAGTAGCAAATGCTGTGATACTTGCGCCCATGATCATTGTGGCAGCAAGAATACCTGTTAATAGTTTCTTAAATCCCTTCATTTTTCCTCTCCTTTTTGAATCTTGTCTTTAATTTCTTGCTATAAGGAACTTATATATGTTTATGCCAAAAAGCTATAAACCAGTTACTTTATGCTCTTCTCTTTTCGAAAAGCATTTTTCCAGCAAAAGCCAGAAGAATTAAAATAATACCAAATACTGCAAATGGCATTGTGCCTGCTCCACCGGTTGATGGAATTGTATTCGTGATGACCGCTGTATTTACAACAGTGACATCACCGTAGCTTACGCCATCGCTTCCAAGAGTTAATGCATAACCTGTGTCTTTGCACTTCTCAGTGCCTACGGTTATCTCTGACTGGTCGCTTGCCAGATACTCTTTATCCCCTATCTTATAAACAACTGAATAGGTTGAAAGATATTCATCCGGCTCCTTCACACAGTACTCATACTTGGTTCCGTGTTCATCCGTAAGCGGGAGGTCTGAAACCGTCGCAGCCCATTTAACTTCAGGAGTAAGAGTAACTGTCATGTAGTAGTTCCATGTACCTCCTACTGTCCGTCGCCAGATGTCCATTGAAATTGACGTTCGGTCTTTGGAAATGTCATTACCTTCCAGATCTACCCATCTCTTTTCAACATGCAGGCGTCCAAACCTTGAGTTGTTAAATGCTACATTTGAAACACTGGTTCCATTCTTGTATGAAACAATAAATGCATTATTGGAGTAATTGACTGTATCCGGATTAGTTCCCAGATGAAGCTCACACTCTGCAAGGATATCAGTGAATTCCACATCGCTTGCATAAACAACATCTGCTCCCAGATAGTAGAAGTCTTCATTCTCCTGTTTATATGTCTCATCAGTAGCGTATCCGGTGTATTTCTTGGAATACTTGTCACGGATAGGATGAGTCATATTCTTGTACTTGTAGTCCTTCGTGAATGTCGTATATTTCTTGGTTACAACAACCTTCACGTAGTATACGGAACTGTCATATCTTACGCCGTCGATCACTGGTCCATATACATTGCCGTTCTCATCAAGCTCAGTAATCTTGTAATAGTAAACTCCCTCATACTTGAAAGGAATTGATCCGAACTTGGCAACTGCTGTATAGGTTCCGGTATTCGGATCATATACGGCATCCGCTGCAGTAACTGTCGCAGTATCCGCAATTTCACTGCTTCCTGATACCTGTGGCATTGGCTGAGCGTTAAGCGATATCGAATTGCCTTCAGAAGTGGTAGCGGTATAGCCGATTCCCTCAATCTTGAAGGTGAAAGTCATATCATTTGTCCACTCACCACCAACAAAGTTCTTGGTGATCTGAATCGGCCCAACAGGGATACTGTAGTAGTTACAAACCTGTACGGTCTCAACCCTTCCACCGACATGAACATCACTTGGTGCCATATCATAGTGGTGTTCAAGGTCTATGGAAAAGACCTTTCTATAGTTATTACCACCTGTGCCGTAGCGATATTCGCCTGCTTCCTCGTCATCGATTGTCACATCATATTTAGTAACTCGAGACAAGTTGGCGTTTTCAATAATACTGCTGTAATTGTTGGTCTCATCGTAAACAAATGTAAGGCCATCGGCTACTTCGTCAACTGTATATGTTCCGGTTGGAAGACCAGCTACAGTCCACTGTGCACTTCCGTTATAAGCTACATCGTACTGTTTAACTGCAGCATGTGAATTTGCATCATACTCAGTAGCCCAGTTCTGTCTTGTAGCACAGTCTCCTGTAAATCCGGTGAAGACGATGTAATTGCCGTTACCGTTATTGGTAATCCTGAACATCACCTTGGACAAAAGACCTGAACCGGTATTACCTCTGACAAATCCAGATCCAAAGTCGTTTACAACCATCTTGTGAATTCTGAGAAGTCCGGTTCCTTCATTGTAGAAGGCTATGTCGTTCTCATCCTTTATCTGGTTGGTACTGTGCAAGGTCTTGTCTGTGATAACACCCTCTTTAATATTGGAAGCATTACCAGACTCGATCTTGTCTATGTAGCCCTTCTCGGTAGAATTGTTCGGATCATACCTGAAGTAGTAAACATTCTTGGCTTTACTGCCGGTTTCATCCAGATCAACTCTGGCAATGAGGTAGCTCTTATCCTTGGTAAGATTTACGGATGAATCTCTTTGTACGATGTCATCCTCTGTAATAACAAGATAAATTCTCTTGTTCTTCTTACTGTCCTCAGTAATATATTTACTGTCATAATCGAAGGAGAATGAAATATTCCTTCCTATATTGGTAAGTGGCGTATTCTGAGTCAGATTCTTAAGTGTACCATCTTTCATCAGCGCCCTTACAGTGAAGTTGAATGTATTCTCTCCCGGATCCTGCTTGTTGAGGTACTTGTAAAGCTTAATACCTACATTTCCCTGAACTGAAGTGTTGTTGAATGTTGGCAGTTCATCATCTATCGGGATAGTACATTCAAAGTTCTTGTAATACTTAGGAGCACTTACTCTGTAGTATGTAGAATCTGTATACTGGCTCTGTTTCTCACAGGTAACCGTTACTTTTGCGAAGTAATAGCTGTTGTCCTCTCTGTAAGCAGTACCGTTACTGTCGCTCGTTCCGGCTGTCTCATCAATGACGTAGATGAAATCTCTGCTGCCACCAAGCCTTAAGTTTACATATTGATAATTGGTGTCTCCGGCTTTTTCAGCCACATTACCATATGTGATCGGAGCAAATGTAATGTTGTGTGGCGTATCAGCGTCATTACTTACAAACTGAATATCTTTCCAGCCAGCTTCGGTGTTTACACTCAACTTGAAGGTGAATCCCGATACAGTTGCCTTTTGACCATCAATATTCTTGTAGGCCTGGAACTGTGCAGTTCCACTTATCTGTTTGAGCTTTTGGTTGGTATTGTGCCACTCACCGCTTCCGATATATACATTAGGAAATACCAGCCATCCTGCTGATGTTCCGTTGTTGTACCAGGTAGCGTTATCTTTGCCTGATAAAAATACTCCTGCAACAGAGTTGTCTGTGTAGACTGTATCAGCGTTTATAAAGTTCCATATGATAGTTCTGGTGATGCTGTCATATCTTCCGTCATTCTCAAGTGTATCTGTATCAAGGAGCTGTCCTCCGTCAGTACTTACCATGTACTTGTAGAGATGAATCTCAGCAGATGTATCAGTTACATTAAATACAATGTTCTGATCGGATTTCTTGTAAATCCTTGGATCCTGCTTAGCGTAAAACTCTTTAATATTACTGATGTTTACGTAGTAGGTGCCGGCAGGATAATTCCTTAGGTCAATCTTGTTCCTGTCGCCGTCAGGCTGCAGGCTTATATTGGAATCATATTTGGCAAGATCCTGTGAAGCCTGTCTGCCATACTCAAGCATCTTGTTAACCGCAGTAGTCAACTCTCCGCTGTTATATGCTGTATCAAACTTAAGAGCGTAAGTATTGTCATGAGTTATCTGCCATGCATATTCTGAAGGAACAATGAAGTATGCTGCGTTATTCTTAACTCTGAAGTTGCCCTCAACTCTTCCTGCCATAAAGGTCTGCTCAACAGGATTGGTCAGGTTGTTACCTGATTGCTTCTGTCCGTACAGATTGGCTGCAGCAAAGTTCGTCTGTGACTCGCCTATATAAAGGTTTCTGGATACAATACCAAAGTTGATCGCATCTCCAAGAACCATTTCATAGTCATGGGTTCCTTTATCATGCTTCTGATAAACAGTTACAGCGAAAATCGAGAAGTTATCTTCACTGAATTCAATCTTCTCTGTTCCTCCGACAGCTGCTGTCGCTTCTGTAAGAGTCTTGACCTGAATATCTCCGGAAGTAATATCTGTGGCATCCTGAGTACTTGTGATCTCTGCTGATTCCTTAATTTCTTCCTTAAGTGGAAGATGCACAACCGTGATCTCTTCCTCTGATGAAACAGCCAGTGAATCAGTGAGCTGCTTCTCTTCAAATTCAACGCTTACACTTACTGTTCCGTCTGCCGGCTGAATCTCTTCGCCCGCATACATAAATGCGATATCGAACAGCAATGTATTTCTCTCATCGTAATTATTGACTTCCTCAAGACCAGCCTCTTTGGCGATTGTCTCAGCGTTCTCATTAAGAGCACCCATATATGCATCATAGTTGTAACCTTCGGTGTTCTTATCAAGTGCTGTAACCTTGAGTTCAATTCCATCAGGAAGTGCTGTAGGATCTGAAAGCTTAACCTTTACTTTCATTCCGTCAGCCTTGTACTCAAACTCTGACTGACTGTTTAACTTGTAGTAGATGAGCTTAAGCTCTGTATCCTCTGTGATTGCAACAACCTCACCTGAAAGTGTTGTCGCTTCATAATATGTATATGCTACTGTCTGAGCATCTGCACCGGATAATTCCGAAGCGCTGTCTGTACTTGCTTCCTTGCCGGCTTCATCGCTCTCTTCACTTTCGTTTTCTGAAAGATCAATTTCTTTTGTCTTCTTAACAAGAGCAGTGATCTGTGTATCATTCAGAATACCCTTACCAAAAGCGTATCCCTCAATCTTCCTGGCTTCTTCTTTTAGATCAAAAGATTCTGTAATCGTAAGCTCTTTGGACTCTGCAAGAGCTTCACCGTCAAGATTCTGATATGAAACAAGGATACTGACATCTTTCTTAAGCTCAGCAACTCTTTCTGCCGCCTCAGCCTTCTTGTCTGAATCAGATGAACCAAGAGACGATGCTTCTGAAGATGCCAAAGACGAAGCTGATGATGAAGAATCTGATGAAGCTTCCTCACTGCTTGTTGCCTCAGAAGAAGCATCTGATGCCGCCTCTTCATCTGTAGCCTGTGCAGAAGAAGCATCTGAGCTATCCTCCTGCTTAGTCACATCACCGGTTGCTGCATCCGTCTCAGATACGTCCGTTGCTACGGAATCCTCGTCCTGAGAATCAAACGAAGCTGAACTGTCTGCGCCGCTCTCCATCCTCTCGATCATATCCGATTCCCATTCGGAATCAGCTGTCTCAAGAACAAGCCCGACCTGGCCTGCGCCGTCTTCCGTCATGGCTGTTGCCGGCTTGTTAAGCATGTAAAGAGTCGAAGTACCGGTGAACATTGCAACGCAGAGTGCAAAAGCCATCCACCTTTTCCTGTTACGGTGCTTCTTTATGTAGTTTTCTGCGCGGTTCTCATCCTGTTTGCGCATTCACCATACTCCCACTAGAAAATCAACAGTGACCTTACTACTTATAGTCCTCCAAATACATTAAATGGATAGACCCTGAAAAAAACTTTTCCTATTAACTGTTCCTTAGTTACGCATCCTACTACACTTGATCTGGAGTCGATTGAAACATTTCGGTGGTCTCCCAGTACAAACCATCTGTTTTCGGGAACCTGATATGGAAATGTTATGTCTGTAGGTTCCAGACTCTTATCGGACGCATATTCTTCTTCAAGGACAACGCCGTTTACTGACACCTGCCCCTGATCATCTATGTTCACCCAATCCCCTGGGGAACCGATAACTCTTTTAACGAGTACCTTATTGTTATAGTAAAAGGCCAGCAAATCTCCCGGCTCAAAAGTTGAACTGTTCTGAGCAATAACTATCTGCCCCGTATCCATGGTCGGAGTCATGCTGTCTCCGGTAACCTTTAAAACAGTTACATAAAAGCTGGATATCAGTACTGCAATGGCAGCCACAACTACTACAACAAAAAGTGTATTTCTCAGCACCTTCCGATATTCTCTCTTGCTGTTCTCCCGCTTCAGTTCCATGCGAAGCTGATCAACGGAAGGCTTATCATACTGCTTCTTGCTCATCTTTCTTCTTTCTTGTACGTCTTACAGGCTTCTTCTCAACAACAGCCTCAGCTACTGCCTTCTCGGTAGCAGACTTTGTTTTTCTGGTTCTTGTAGTCTTAACAGTCTTTTTGGCAACTGTCTTTTTCTTTACCTTTTCTTCAGGATCTTCTGCTCTTTCAAGTTTAACAACCGTGAGCTGTGGAACCTCAGGTTTAGACTCTCTTATCTTTCTGATCTGCTCTTCTTCAGCAAGCTTGATCCTTGCTCTGCTATCCTCAATTTCCTTCAACAGAGCTTTATATTCTGCCTCAGCGCTCTTTTTTAGTGTCTCAATATAGAGATCTGCGGCCTTCTGACCTGCCTCAAACACACCACTAAGCTTGATGGAAGCTTCAGCAAGTGACTGTGAATTCTCCATCTTCAAAAGAGAATCATCTACACGGCTCTGTATCTCTGCCTTCTCTCTCTGAAGTCTGGCCTTAAGTCCAGCTATATCTTTATCGAATTTCTGCTGCATCTGAGCCTTCTGTTCATTGAACTTGATTCGCATCTCGTTTTTTTCTTCATCAAAGCTCTTCAGCATTGCTGCTCGCTCTTCTGCCATATCATGCTGCAGCTGGATCTTTTCTCTTTCAAGTTCTTCCTTGTATGCTATCTCGTGCTGCTTGGCTGCCTCTGCTTCCTCAGAATAAGCAATCATCATTTCCAGAAGCTCTGCCCTGCTTAGTTTCTTTAAATTAACTTCAGCCATAATACCTCACCAATTACACAAAAACAGGCATCTCGCAATAAGACCGCCCAGTCCCTGCAAAATGCCTACTGATCATAACAAAGGCCTGCAAAGCCGGATTGGTTGCTTATTTCAGAAAAGTCCCTGTATCAACCGCCATAACCAATGACGAGCGTTCTTCCTTGAACCACCTTGTACCACAATTTTCCAAAAAAAATGGCCGTCTGAAATATTGAAACTATCAGCCCGACCAATCGTATGGTATAAAAAAATACCAGCAACTGGCTGCCTTTCATGCATAAACATGCTAAGGCCCTTTAGCTTTGCGTCACCATCTTTCAATGGCTTTGCCCTTATTCATATAAACCTCAACTTAATGTTAAGTAATGCTAAAATTAATTTTAGCTTAACCAAATTAAGATTATTTGTTCGCGCCGTGTAATATGAATATACTCCTTTGGCAAAAGAAAAACAACCTCTTTTCATAAAATTTTCATAGTTTCTTAATAAAAAAATGCTGGACATCAGTCCAGCATTGTGATACAAAATTTCACCGAAACCAAAAAAGTTTTTGGGGTTTCCATTTATATTATATTTTCGCGATAATTTCGGCTTACAATATTTACGTTATAACGCACTATTAACGTTTTACCAAACAAATAAATTACTGCCATAATCATTATAAGTTTCCCGTCAAAGCGCTTGAATACAGTATTTTTTTATTCACATCATCGTTTGAGTCCCTTAATTATCTGAAGAAGCTCATCTGAAGTTGTAATTACACGGCTATTCGCCTGAAATCCTCTCTGAGTTGTGATCATATCCGTAAACTCTTTTGCAAGGTCTACGTTACTGGATTCGAGAACGCCTGAAGAAAAATATCCTCCATCAGAAGTTATATCCATGATCATAGGATTACCTGAATTGAGGGATTCTGCATACAGGTTGTTTCCTACGAGCTCAAGGCCCATTGCATTGCTGAATTCGGCAACTGCAATCTGTGCAATCTTTACTTCCTGACCGTTGGAATACTTGGCGAACACTGAACCATTGTCTGTAACCGAAAGACCAGTCATATCGCCGTTTGCATATCCCTTGTTAAGGCCTTCGTCATCTCCTCTGTAAACAGTAATAGTTGATGCATGACCGGACATCGCACTTGCATAGTTCGTTGAATGGCTCATATCGATGTTCAAAGGTCCTATCATCGCTGCATTGCCTGTAAAGGTGAGGATAAATGAATCAACATCTTCACCATCAATAGATTCAAGCTCACCGGTATGCTTGTCATAGACAAGATCTACAGAAGTCTGCTCATCAAGTCTGATAGCAGTGCCGTCCTCGTCCTGAACGCCTGTGACAGTAAGCTTAAATGTGGAATCATCGCCATCGCCGGCATCGGTTAAATTGAACTTTATTGTATAAGTCTCTCCGTCATCGCCAAAGACCTCGAGCCTCATTACTTTTCCGTTTTCAAGATCCCTGTCCTCACTGTCAATATTTCCTTTAAAGAATGACTCCGAGGTTGCAGTTCCGGCTATTGTCTTGGTGGCATCCGTGATAAGATCAAGCTTTGTAAGGGCTGCTCCCGGTCCCACATCTCCGTCACCCATGATACCCATAACATAATAACCGTTGTTCTGTGTTACAAGGCTTCCCTTTGCATCAATCGTAAAAGAGCCGTCTCTGCTGTAGTTCCTCAGCCCTGCCGCCTGATCGGGTGATATTATAAAGAATGAATCGCCATTGATCATAAGGTCAAAAGGATTATATGTAATCTGCGCAGAGCCCTGCTTGGTAATATTCGTGTATATAGATCCAACCTTACTTCCAAGACCAATCTGTGTAATATTTGTTGAACCTCTGTTGTTTGCAGCAGGACCGCCAGCCTTCAAAGTCTGGTAAAGAACATCCTGAAAGCCCGTAGCCTGGGATTTATACGAGGTTGTATTGACGTTTGAAATATTATTTCCTATAACATCCATCTCTAACTGATGTGTATTAAGGCCTGATACAGCGGACCAAAGTGATCTCATCATAGGACACGTTCCTCCTGATTTCTATTATTTTTATCGGACAAATTCTATATTTTATTTAGGCAGAATGCGATTTTTTCTTTTTTCCTAATATTATTGATGTATAATGAAAAAAAGCTCGAAAAGGCAGGATGATAAAATGGACTATAATTCCAGAAAAAATGGAGACGAACTTAAGAATGAGATCAAGAGCATAGTTGATCTTATTATTTCTGATTATGATAAAGGAAGAGATATTGACCAGCTCGATGTCTTTAACCAGCCCGACCGTGATGCGGTAAAAGATATAGTGATCAAGCTTCTTCGCATCATATACCCCGGCTATTCAAGGGACAAAGTCTACAAGAGTTACAATGACAGCAATCGAATTGCCATTGTAATCGAAGATGTCATCTACAACATGCAGAAGCAGATCGCCATCGCATTCCATCACAGTCCAGACTATGCAAATGCGTCGGACGAGACTCTGGACTGCGGCGCAAGATGCATCACTCATGAATTTTTCAAAAAACTTCCTCTTATAAGAGAATACATCGACACAGACCTGCAGGCATGCTTTGAAGGCGACCCTGCAGCTTACAGCAAGGGCGAAGTTATCCTGTCCTACCCCGGACTTCTTGCAACTTCGATCAACAGAATCGCCCATGAACTATATCTTCTCAAAGTGCCGCTCATTCCCAGAATGATGACAGAGTACGCACACAGCCGCACAGGAATCGACATCCACCCCGGCGCAACCATCGGCAAATACCTGATGATTGACCACGGAACCGGCATTGTTATCGGCGAAACATCTGTTATCGGCGAACACGTCAAGATCTATCAGGGCGTTACAATCGGCGGTCTCTCCACAAGAGGCGGCCAGTCCCTCAAGGGCGTCAAGAGACATCCTACCATCGAAAACAATGTTACCATCTACGCCGGCGCTTCCATCCTTGGCGGTGAAACCGTAATCGGCGAAGGATCCGTCATCGGAGCCAACGCCTTCATCACAGCCTCCGTACCCGCCGGCAGCCGTATTAGCATGCAAAAATGACGGTTCAGAAGTCACGGGGAAGTCACGGGGACGGTTCTTCTGACTGGTATTCATAGTGGAAGTCACGGGGACGGTTCTTCTGACTGGTCTTCAAGAGCGTCTGCCGGGGAGTTCTTGAAGACCAGTCAGAAGAACCGTCCCCGTGACTTCTTGAAGACCAGTCAGAAGAACCGTCCCCGTGACTTCCAGTTTCCTTTCAGATGAATTCACATGAGGAGAAGATGTTGTTGACGGCGGCAAAGTATTCTCCTTTGCTGCGGGATTTGCGGATTGCTTTCATGTACTTGTCGGAGTCCGCAAAGTGCGTGTCGAGGAA
>JAEEGL016507047.1_pt1 | contig 20014 bp, 19 predicted proteins | sample 9134231 | NCBI WGS metagenome assembly JAEEGL01 (sample SAMN16246548, study PRJNA631951) | gut metagenome | biome: gut microbiome; feature: rumen; material: fiber-attached | host: Bos | place: Iran: Karaj | collected 2018-10
CGTGAGAATAGATGACAAGCGCACGCTGGGCTTGATGGTATGGCAGGGAGACACTTACATTGACGCTGCACCCGGAGACATTTATTCCGTCTCGGCCGGATTATATATGCGCAGATACTTCCACCTGGGGAAGAAAGACATAGTGGCCCTGTACAGTGATTTGGCCTTAGGTGCAGGATATATCTACAAAGTGAACGGCAAATACTGGTCCAATACACAGACCGGCGAAAAGGTCCAGCAACTGGAGGAGAATCCAGGAGATGTGGTATTTGCCGCTACCTGGCAGCCTGGTGTAAGGTTCCGTATCTGGAATAATCTGCATTTGTTCTTCGGACCGACCATATCCACCAACACTATAGGCTTTCACCTTGGTGTAGGTTTTTAGGGGACAGGATACGGCTCAGTTCTTCTTTTCCAGATAATCGGACAGATCGATCGTTCCGGCATCTTCCTTTATGTCTAGCATTGGAACATACTCTTCCATTCTGGTGGAGCCGCTGTTCTTGTCTACATAAAAGTACACGAAGGCACCCGTGTAGCTGCGGAAGATTACCTGATACTCTGTGTCAGTTTCTTCCCCCATTTTCAGGTACATCATATCGGGGTTTCCCTCTGCCACACTCCAGTCATACTCGGAGTGACAATAGTTGCTGACACCTTCGTAGGCCATCTCCGCCGTAATGCCGGTTTGCGGTATAGAATTAGTCTTGTTGTTCCGGCAGGAACAAAAAAGCAGGAGGATGATTGCGGATGCTATGATTAACTGTTTCATACTAGGATTGTAATTCATTCATTTTTCGTTCTATTTTGTTGAGAGTGCCGAAGAACCTGTGTGTGGCTACGGCTGGCCCGAACAGGAGTATCCCGAAGACATTCCAGCCGAACATATGCCACCACGAGGTATGAGGCCCTTCTATGCCCATCTCTAATGCTTTGGCCTTCAATTCTTCGGCTATTCTGGACATCCAGACCAGTGGATAGATGAACAGCGTCGGGATGCCTAGAAGGTATGCTGCCCAGTATCTCTGTGTCCTGCGTCCCAGGATGTAATCAAGTTCATCCTGAAGGCCTCCCAGGGGCATATAAAAAAGGAAGAACAGACCGGCCGTAAAGAAGTCGATCAAGCCAAACAGGAAACCTGGTCTGTCCGTGTGCTTGAATCTCACAGTTTAATTCCGATTAGTCATAACAAAGATACGCTTTTTTGCAATTGTCTTTTATCTGATGACAAAGTTCAGTACCTTCGGGATGGCAATCTGTTACCAATTATTGGCGCTTTGTATGAAAAGGCTTTGTAAGTGGATTTCGGACTATCTGGGTGTGCTGGTGCTGCTGTCGGCGGTGGCGGCGCTGCTGTTTCCCGGGACGCTGGGGCGGCTGAAGCCCGCGCTCATCAATCCGCTCCTCGGGGTGATTATGTTCGGAATGGGGCAGAGATGGGTCAGGAGAGAGGGGAGTCAGAGACTGAAGTAAGAGACCCGGGCAAGAGAGGATAATCAGATTGATGGGGGCAGATAGACGGAGACTGGAAACGGGAATTACAGAAGATAATGGCCATGGAGTCTAATGGATTAGTACATAAGGGTTTAGCTATCTAGCACCCCCTCCGAAACGGATAGGGTCTCATATGCTTAAAAGGTTGATAATTAGTTAATTAACTGCCCTGGCACCACCGGTTTGTCTATTAGTGATGCGTGAAGCCCCGGCCGCAAGAGTCTGTAGACGGGTATAATTGGGCGGATGGAAATATGCCGGACCTATTTTATGGAGAGCCAGCCGTCGAAGGCCATACCGATTCCCAGACCGAAGAATGGTACCGTGCCCATGCTTTTGAAGTTGGTGATGCCGCCGAGAACCTTTATGGTAAGATTGGTTTCTGTATAGTTTCCGGAATAGTATAGATCCAGGTTTCGGCTTAACTTGAAGTTGAAGTTGAGCCCGGCGTAAAACCTTAGGCCGCTCAGTTCGCTCGATTTGTTGGAATCCTGAACATAGTCTTCGGGTAGTTTCTGGTCATAGAATCTGGCTCCCAGGCCTACTTCGGGGCGAAGGGAGAAAGATGGCCTGTCCAGCAGGATATATCCTGCATTAAAGCCCATGAGCCCTTGGGAATACCTGACATCTCTCTGCCAGTTATAGGAATACTTGGGGTCAAAGTAAAAATTGTCTGCCTTTAAGGTGCCAGGTACGTAAAAAGAGCCCTCCAGCCCGATCATGAACCTGGAGAAAAGGAATCCGTATCCAAACAGCAAGCCGTGCGAGGGACCTATGCCGTCTGACAGGGGCTGTCCGGAGAACTCTCCCAGATAACTTACAAACAGATGGCTTCCCAGTCCTTTGGGCTTGATTTCAGGGGCCTGGAGAGGGGTTTCTTCCCAGTTTTCCAGTTCGGCTTCGTACTGGGTTTCATACCTGACTATAACTCCGGAGTCATTCCCGTATTCGCTTTCCATCTGGAATGTCTCAATGGCATTCCTCATAAGGCGCATATTGTAATCCCTGATCTGGGAGTAATCCAGGGGATTCTGGTTGAGCTGGTCCTGGAACCTGCGCCTGTAGACCTCGACTATGTTGAATTCCGTCTGAAGGTAACTCAGGGACCAGGGGTGGAATTTATCGGGGTTGATCCACGACAACAACTTGTCCATATAGGTCCTGGACTGTAGATATGTTATGTTGAGGTTACCTACCTTTGCCTTTTCCCTGTCAAACGAAACTGTCCAGTCCAGGACTCCGGGGACTACGTTTGAGATGTCGGTGCTCCGGCGAATCTGGAAGTCCTCCTCGGTCAGTTTGCCCTCTGACCAGTACTTGATACCCTTCTTTTCGGAACTTTCCTGCCCCAGGCAGCAAATGGAGTACGATAACAGAAGTATAGAGAGTAACCTTTTCATATTCGATTTTTTTCAAATATAGGGAAAATAGTATTATATAGTATTATAAAGTGGCGTAACTTTGTGCAAGAGTAATTCACATGAAGCGATTCTGTAAACTGATATCCGATTATATGGGAGTGCTGGTGCTGTTGTCGGCAGTGGCCGCCCTGCTGTTTCCGGACACGCTGTCCCGCCTGAAACCTTCCCTGATCAATCCGCTCCTGGGAGTGATAATGTTCGGGATGGGACTGACCCTTAAGCCTGAGGACTTCAGGGTGGTGTTCAGCCGTCCGAGGGACGTAATCATAGGTTGCGTCGCCCAGTTTACAGTAATGCCGTTGCTGGCGTTCCTGTTGGCCAAGGCCTTTTCCCTTAACGAAGCGCTCACTGTGGGCGTGATCCTTGTAGGATGCTGCCCGGGCGGAACGGCCTCCAACGTCATCACCTACCTGGCCAAGGGCGATCTGGCCCTGTCCGTGGGGATGACAGCAACCTCCACCCTCCTGGCCCCGGTGCTGACTCCGCTACTGGTATGGCTCTTCGCAGGGGAGACCGTGGATGTGAACGTGGTGGGAATGCTGCTGAGCATACTCTGGGTGGTGATACTGCCTATCGCGCTGGGCCTGCTGGTGAAGCGTCTCTGGCCAAAGGCCACAGACCGCGCCACCACCTATCTGCCAGCGCTCTCCTCAGTTGCCATCTGCCTGATAGTGATGATTGTAATTGCTGCAAATGCCAGCAAACTCCTCTCCGGAGGACTGATAATTGTTCTGGTGGTTATCCTTCACAACGTATGCGGCCTGGCAATAGGATACTTGATAGGGTATCTGTTGAAACTCTCTCCTGCAAAGCGACGCGCCATCAGCGTGGAGGTGGGGATGCAGAACAGCGGCCTTGCTTCGTCGCTGGCCACGCTGCATTTTGCCGCATACCCTATGGCCACCATCCCTGGCGCAGTCTTCAGCGTCTGGCACAACATCAGCGGAGCCATCGTGGCCCGCATTTACAGTCGTCATGCCCGGCCTGACCGGGCATCTTAGATTGCCGGTCAAGCCGGCAATGACGTCTATGTGGTACTAAATCCCAAGAGTAGATAGGACCTGCTGCTGGGCCTCGCTGAATGGCCCGGGGGCGCTGGTGCCGTCTCCGGCGTCTGTGCAAGGAACTGTGTGGAAATCGTCCAGGATCTCCATATAGTTGCGGTAGGGAAGTGCCTTTCCCAATGAATGCCGCAGCCAGGTGTTCAACAGAAGACCAATGTACTGCAGTACCTGCATACCCATTTCCAGGCTATGTGTCACGTGACTGCTCCCGGGGAATTCCATCAGTGACAGGAACTGGCGCAGGAATTTCTCCTGGTCGTACTTCAGGCTGTATATCGAAACAGCTTCAAGCGGGCCGATGTCCAGCCCGGAAGTGATGTTTGCATAGAAACCGGATGCGGCCCGGGACATCACAATCCTGTTCTTGTCAGGGGAGAAATCCGACACCGTCTGTTTTTCCCTGTCATAAACCGTATTGAAGAAGAAGAAATCCTGGCGGAGTTTCCTGCGGTCGCTGATTGTGACGCCGTATTCCTTTATTTCCTTGAGGGCCTCCAGCTGGGAAGCGATGCCGGCATCTATCTGGGCCAACTCAGCGGCGCGGCGTTCCGGATTGAAGAAAAGATTTAGCCTGAGCCCCTGGCCGTCAAGCTGGTACTGGCGGTACCAGCGGCGTGATTCCGCGTGGTAGCGCATCTTGGCGGGGTGGGCGCGGAACCGGCCGAAGGCCTCTATCCGCTCCATCACCGCCGGCTGCTTCACGTCCACGCACATCACCAGCGGTCCCTTTCCATAAAACGGCCCCAGCCCCTGCAGGGAATCGTACCCGCGGTCCGTCACCACCGCTATGCCTCCAAGCCCGGTCTTCTCCAGTTCGGAGCGGAATATCCCTATGCCTCTGGCATCAGATACAGCCTCCGGGAACGATGAGCAGGCCACGGGAATATGGCTGTCCAGCGAGTACGCCACCGCCTGCACGGTAGAGTGGAAATGTATGCGCTCAGTCTTCTGCCCCCATCGGCGGTCAGACACCAGAGACCCCATCGAATGCCTTATCACGGAATCCACCGCACAGAGCCTCTCATTGGCGTACCTTTCTTTGCGAAGGTCCATAAACTTATGGAGCGATGCGCGGCTGACTGCAGCCAGCGACTGTTCCACCATATCGTCCAGAGGCTTGTCCGAAGGGACCTTCGTCGCCTCCTGCCATCTGCCGAAGCGCTGGAACGACATCCCCGTCAGGAAAGGGAAGTAGGCCAGCGTCAGCAGGTCGTCGGCCAAAGGACCGAACGCCTCGGCCAGATCCTCCCGCAGCGCGAATTTCTCCCCGATGCGCTCCAGCAGCCATATATCGCCGAACGCCTTGCCCGCATCCCCTTCGCGGAAGGGGAGTGAGTGCGAGGCTTTCCCAGTGGCAGCCCCTTCTATCGCGGAGAGGTCCCAGCCTTCCGGAAAAAACAGGCTCCGCCTGATGTCTTCCGGCGCCTGGAGGAACCGCTTCCCCGGGATGAACCGCAGGTCCTCCGTGACCGTGCCCCAGTGCAGGACACTGTATTTCCTTTTGCCGTTGCAATCAATGGAATATGGGTGAGTGGCGGCATATGCGTGCCCTCCATTCCTGTGGATTGAAACCCGGTAAACACTGTCTGGTCTGGATGTTCTGGCCATTATAAATAATACATTTATATGTTGTAAGTCAAATACGTGCTTTATGCAAAATTACCACTAATTATCTGGAATACAAACTATTATGGGTAATAATAAATAATACATTTTTGCCTTTTTGTATGAAATATTCGTTAATACCCCTTTTGCAGGGTACATTTGTATGATTAATCATACAAGAAATGATAAACAAATTCAGGCTGGCGGCAGCCATTATCCTTGCCGTAACACTACCATCCGCCTCTCTCTTTGCGGATAATGATAATCAGGAAAGAACAGATACGCTTGCCACATCAGTAGTTACAGGAACACGCCTTTCCGTCCTCCGTGACGCTCTTCCGGCACCCGTGTCAATCGTAAGTAAACCATCGATATCTCTCAGCGATGAGACAGCAGTGATGCCGGTAGTGATGGAGCAGGTTCCCGGCCTGTTCGTGACTTCCCGCGGAGTCACCGGATACGGCGTGTCCGGAGGATCTGCAGGAGCTATCTCCCTCCGTGGATTCGCCGCCGGAGCAGGCCGCGTCATAATCCTCATTGACGGCCATCCGCAGTTCGAGTCCATTTACGGCCATCCCGTAGCTGACGAATATATGGCAGCCAACGCACAGAGGGTAGAGGTTTCCAGAGGCGCCGCCTCCGTGCTGTACGGATCCAACGCAATGGGAGGAGCCATCAACATCATCACCCTTAAGCCCGTCAACGACGGCAACCATCTTGACTTCAAGGAGATGGGAGGTTCTTACGGAACATACAGGGCCAGCTTCTCAGACACTTACAAGAAAGGCCGTTTTACCTCGTCTTTCAGCCTTGGCCACGACAGCACCAACGGTCATAGGGACAACTCCGTATTCCATTCCACAAACGGATTGCTAACCCTTGGATATCAGCTGAGCGATGCTTGGAAAGTCGGCGCCAGGGCAAGTCTGATGAACGCTTATTCAGAGAACCCAGGCACCGTTGACGCTCCTATGTTCGACGCCTGGTCGGACATCATCCGCGGAATGGCCACCCTTTCCCTGGAGAACAATTATGAGAACACTTCCGGAAACATAGACATCTACTACAACTATGGTGACCATACCATAAACGACGGCCATACTGCAGGAAAGGCTCCACAGAAGTATATGTTCCACGGTACCGATTTTACCGCCGGCATCTCCGCATACCAGATAATGCATCCATTTGGTGGTAATGCCCTGACTGTCGGTACTGACCTGATCTACTACGGTGGAAATGCATACCGCAACCCCGTCACAGAAATATATGCCGACCACAAGAAGTTGAACGAGGAGGCAGTCTATGTGTTTGACCAGCAGACCATCGGTATGTTTATGTTCAATGCCGGAATCCGTTTCGACTACCACAGCGCATACGGCGTAGAATGGATTCCTCAGTTCGGAGTTTCCTTTATGCCGGGTGCCAACACCACCATCAAGGCATCAGCATCCAAGGGCTTCAGGATGCCTAATATGCGCGAGCTCTATATGTACGCATCAGCCAATGCAGAACTCCTTCCGGAGGAGGCCTGGAGCTATGACCTTACCCTTGGTCATCACTTCCTTGACGGAGCACTCAATGCAGAAGTCAGCCTTTTCTACACCAACGGTTCAAATATCATAGAGGTTGTGCGTGAGAACGGCCGTCCTCAGAACCGCAACGTGGGCGCTTTCACAAACAAGGGCGTTGAGGTTGCAGCAGACTGGCGTATAGTTTCTTCGTTGTACTTCAACGCCAACTACAGTTACCTGAATATGGATACCATCTATACCGGCGCACCTGTACATAAGGCATACGCAGGCTTAGAATGGACTCCCGGACGCTTCAGCGCAAGCGTAGGCGCTATGGGTATCAAGGACCTTTATCTGTCCACTGGTGACAATGCCGTAACAAGTGACTATATAGATCTGAAAGCCCGCGTAGGCTACCGCGTGAATGACTGGCTTCAGGTATTCGTACGCGGAATCAACCTCCTGAATCAGGACTACCAGACAATGCTGGGCTATCCCGAGCCGGGCATCACCGTCCTGGGCGGAATTGCAATTTCGAAATAAAAGGGCTAGAAGTGCCTGAATCCCATAAAATCCTGGCTGGAACCTTCCCAGACCAGGGTTTTTTGTTCTGTGATGCGGCCTATCACATAGTAAGGGACTGAAGGCTCAGTACCGGGGGCCATTGTGAAGAGGAGTTCGTAGTCCTCGCCGCCGGTGAGGGCAAGGGTGACTGCGTCCCAGCCTTGCTGGGCGCACACCTGGCGCAACTCTGCGGAAAGAGGGACGTCCTGCGTAAGCACCGTCGCGCCCACGTCTGAAGCCTTGAGGATGTGGCGGAGGTCGGAGGCTACGCCGTCCGATATGTCCATCATCGCGTGGACGCCGGGGGTGGCGGCCAGGGCCAGGCCCTCGCGAATGCGAGGCACGGGCCTGTAGTGCCGTTGCACCAGTGCCTCGGCGTCATGGCCGGCTTGACCGGCCATCTGAGATGCCCGATCGAGTCGGGCATGACGTTCGAGGATAAGTTTCAGGCCGGCGGCGGAGTCGCCGAGCGGGCCGGTCACGCAGATAAGGTCTCCGGGAACGGCGTCGCTGCGCTTGCGTGACCGGCCGCGTTCGCACTGGCCAATCACGGTGACATTGATGGCGATGCCATCCTGCGAGGTGGTGGTGTCGCCTCCCAGCAGGGGAGCGCCGCAGAAGTCGGAGCACTCCTTGTAGCCGGCCAGGAAGGCGTCCATCCAGTCGCTGTCAAGGCCTTTGGGGAGGCCCAGCGACAGGAAGGACCCCGCGGGACGGCCGCCCATCGCGGCAATGTCGCTGAAGTTGACGGCAGCGCTCTTCCAGCCCAGCAGGCGGGCGGGGATGTCGCCCCTGAGGAAGTGGGTGCCTTCCAGCAGCATATCGGTGCTTACCAGGGTCTCCATCCCGCCAGCCTGCGGCAGTACGGCGCAGTCGTCCCCTATGCCCTGGACTCCGTCCGGCACGGGGCCCCCCAGCGCCTCCTTGATGCGCTCTATAAGGCCGAATTCTCCCAGTTCCTTCAAATCCATATAAAACAAAGATAATCCCTTTTGGGGATTATTAAAAATTAAATAATTATATTTGAAGATAATGCCAAAAGCACATTGGACAAAAACTAATAACTGAAATAATATGCTAAAGAAAACCCGAATTGCTTTGGCGGCCATCTTTTTCATTGCAATCTCCCTGCTCTTCCTGGGCATCAGCGGAGAATTGACAAAATGGTTCGGATGGATGCCAAAGTTCCAGTTCCTCCCGGCCGTGCTGGCAGTCAATGTGGGAGTCATCCTGCTCTTGATTGTGGTAGCTCTCTTATTCGGCCGTTGTTACTGCTCAATCGTCTGTCCTATGGGCGTTTACCAGGACATAGTTTCCTGGCTGAGCAGCAAGCGCAAAGGCAAGAAGATGCGCTTCTCCTATAAGAAAGAGATCAAGTGGCTTCGTTACGGAGTTTGGGCTCTCTTCGTAATCGCTCTCATTGCCGGAATCCAGGTGTTCGTCGCCGTTCTGGCGCCTTATAGCGCTTATGGAAGGATGCTCCGCACTGCAGTGGCCCCGGCTTCCACCGGAACAATCATCATCGCCATAATTACCTTCCTGGTAGTTACCATCCTGGCTTGGATAGGTGGCCGCACATACTGCAACAGCATCTGCCCGGTAGGAACAACGCTGAGTTTCTTCTCACGCTTCGCAATGTTCCGCCCGATGATCGACGCGGACAAATGCAAGGGCTGCCGCGCCTGCGAGAAGCAGTGCAAGGCCTCCTGCATTGACATCGCCAACAAGAAGATTGACTACAGCCGCTGCGTAGACTGCTTCAACTGCGTTGAGAACTGCAAGTTCGGCGCTCTCACCTATGGCAAGGCCTGGGGAAAGTCAGCCAAGGCTGAAGCCTCAGCCGACGCCCTTAAGCAGACCTCCAAGGTAGATGCCGGACGCCGCGCTTTTATGACATCGTCCGCAATCGCCGTCACCGCAGCCACCATTGGCGCGCAGGAGAAGAAGTTGGACGGAGGCCTCGCTGAGATCATCGACAAGCAGGCACCTGAGCGCACTGCGCCCCTCACTCCGTTCGGCTCCGACAGCATAAAGGATTTCTACCGTCATTGCACCGCTTGCCAGCTGTGCGTGGCCAACTGCCCCAACAACGTCCTTCGTCCTTCTACTGACCTTGGACGATTCATGCAGCCTGAGATGAGCTACGAGAACGGCTACTGCCGTCCGGAGTGCACCAAGTGCTCCCAGGTATGCCCTGCAGGGGCCATCAAGCCTATCACCCCTCAGGAGAAGACTCAGTTCCATATCGGAGTCGCCACGGTAGACCGCAGCCTCTGCGTAGTGGAACGCGACGGCGTCTCCTGCGGCAATTGCGCCCGCCACTGTCCTGTAGGCGCCATAATGATGGTGCCCAAGGAGCCCGGCAACAGGCGTTCTCCCCAGATCCCTACTGTGGACGAGGCCAAGTGCATCGGATGCGGTGCCTGTGAGAATCTCTGTCCTTCACGCCCGTTCAGCGCTATCCACGTAAACGGGCTTCAGGTTCACATTAAAGACTAGCAGCAATGGAAGACAAAAAGAACATAAGCAGAAGAGATTTCATCAAGGTAGCCGGCGCCGGCGCGCTGGCAGTCGGAGCAGCGGCCTGCGCTCCCAAGAGCAAGGCTCCCGTTGTAACGGCGTCCGCCCACCAGACCGGTGACGGCGAAATGGAATACCGCATAAACAACAAGAACGGAGACAAAGTCTCCCTCCTTGGTTACGGCTGTATGCGCTGGCAGATGAAACGGGACGAGAGCACCGGTCGCCAGATAGTGGACCAGGACTCTGTCAATGCACTGGTAGACAGGGCTATGGCCGGGGGAGTGAACTACTATGACACCTCACCCGCATACCTTCAGGGCCAGAGCGAAAAGGCTGCCGGAATAGCCCTCAGCCGCTATCCCCGCAAGTCGTTCTACATCGCTACCAAGCTGTCCAACTTCAACAACGCCACGCCGGAAGCATCGCTGCAGATGTACAGGGATTCCTTCGACCAGCTGCAGACTGACTACTTCGACTATTACCTGATGCACGGCATCGGAAGCGGGGGCTTCAAAGCCTTCAGCGACCGCTATGTTTCAAACGGAATGATGGACTTCCTGATGAAGGAGCGCGAGGCCGGACGGATCCGCAACATGGGCTTCTCCTTCCACGGAAGGCAGGAGGAGTTCGACGAGCTTATCAAGACCAACGAGCAGTACCACTGGGACTTCGTCCAGATAGAGATGAACTACATTGACTGGCGCTACGCAAATGCCAGCAACACCAACGCCGAGTACCTTTACGAGCAGTTGGACAAAATGGAGATACCTATCACAGTAATGGAGCCGCTCCTTGGAGGTCGTCTTTCCTCCGTTCCGGAGAACGTCGCCAAGAGGTTCAAGGAGCGTGACCCGGACGCTTCCATCCCGTCCTGGGCATTCCGCTTCGTAGGATCCCATCCCCGCGTGCTCACCGCTCTCAGCGGAATGACATATATGGAACACCTCGAGGACAACCTCAAGACTTTCTGCGGGTTCCATCCGATGTCAGAAGAAGAGCTCGAGTTTATGAACGAGCAGGCCATCCTCTATTCAGAGTTCCCTATGATCAACTGCACGCACTGCAACTATTGTATGCCTTGTCCTTACGGAATCAACATTCCCGAGATATTCGCATACTACAACAAGTGCGTCACCGAGGAGAAATACCCTCAGAGCAGGGAACAGGACAACTACAAGAAGCTTCGCAAGGAGTATCTGCGCAACTATGACAAGGCTGTACCTACACTCCGTCAGGCAGACCACTGCATAGGATGCCGACAGTGTATGCCGCACTGTCCACAGAGCATACCAATCCCGCAGGAACTCCAGCGTATTGACCGCTACGTAGAATCCCTGAAACAGGATACCCTGTAATAAAAAACTCCCCGCTGAACTTCAGCGGGGAGTTTTTTGTTCAACCCAGACGGGCATCGTTCAGAGGCTTGCCCCAAAATACGGCTGCGCCATTCTCTGCAGCAAGGCCGTCGATTACCTCGTGCAGACTTTCCATCAGAGCGGCCTCGCGCTTGCGGGACCTGCGCCCCGCCGCACGGTAAAGCTCTTTCTCGAAATATGCGTCATACGATACGGCAAAGTCTTCGTCATCCCTATGAGGGAAGAAGCTTACAGCGGCTTTGTACGATATGTTTCCCGCCTCAGAGTCGGACACCAGAAGGACCTGCGCACCCTTGCGCTCTACACCCGAGAAAGTCCCCTCAGCGGCGAAATACTGCGAATATACATTGATTTCCATATTACTATCCGTTTATCCTTTGAAGTATCTCCCTTGCTTCTGTCAGGAGGTCATACAGGGCGTCCTGGGATAGCACGCCTCTTTTTATTTCTTTGGGGATCCTGCCCTTTTCGTCAGCCTCGTAATCTTTAAGCCACTGGCCGGAATCCATATACTCCTGAAGCACGCCGAAATGCTCCCTGAGGCCGCCTTCCTCCTGAAGAGCCTCCTCCAGAGCGCGTACCATCCTTTCCAGGCTGTCGAAGCGCTCTTCCATCTGCTGAATCCTTTCTATGGCTTTCTTACTCATAACAAGTTCATTTCTTCAATAAAGGTAGGAATTAAAACTAGTAATCATTACCTTTGGGCAGCAAAAAAACACCAAGATGAAAAAGTATTCAATTATCGCACTCATCGCCTGCGTAGCATTAATGAGTGCATGCGGCCCCAAGGACCCCGGTCTCAAGGACGCTTACAAGAAGTATTTTAAGATTGGAGTAGCCGTTACCGAGCGTAACGTGCAGGACCCCGACCAGGCAGCCCTCATTCTCAAGGAGTTCAACAGCATCACTGCAGAAAACTGCATGAAACCCGGCGAACTTCACCCCGAACCAGGCGTCTGGAACTTTGAGAAGGCAGACATCATTGCAAACTTCTGCCGTGAGCACGGCATCAAGATGCGCGGCCATAACCTTGTATGGCACAGCCAGTTTGCAACATGGATGTTCACCAAGCATGACGAGAACGGCAACCCCATAGTGGAGCTTGATGCTAAAGGCGACACCGTATGGGTAGAGAGGCGCTCTTTCCGCCGTCCCGCCCCCGGCGAGACTCCTTCCTTCACTCCCGGCTCAATGCCTCCTATGGAGGTCACAATGGTGCCGAAGTACGTGGCAGCCAGCAAGGAAGAGTTCTACGATTCCCTCAAGGTGCATATCCAGACAGTCGTAAACCGCTACAAGGACGTCGTATACTGCTGGGATGTAGTAAACGAGGCAATGAGCGACTCTGACAACATCAATGCTTCATACGAAGATTCATTCCGCAAGTCACAGGCCTACCAGCTCTGCGGCGACGAGTTCATCAAGAACGCCTTCATCTGGGCCCACGAGGCAGACCCCAACTGCGGCCTGTTCTACAACGACTACAGCGCCTGGACTCCCGCAAAGAGGACCTATATCTACAATATGGTAAAGAAACTCCAGTCAGAGGGCGCTCCTATCACCGGAATCGGTATGCAGGGCCACTACAACATCTTTGACAACCCCACCCTGGAGGATTTCGAGAAGGCCATCAATATGTACCTCGAGCTCGTAGACGACATCCAGATCACTGAGTTCGACATCCGCATCAACGAAGAGGCCGGCGGCGGACTCCAGTTCAGCCGTGGCGAAGGTCAGCAGTATACCGAAGAGATTCAGAAGAAGCAGGAGCAGAAGTACAAAGACCTCTTTGCCATTATGCGCAAGTACAGCAAGAACATCTCCAGCGTAACCTTCTGGAACGTCAGCGACCGCGACTCCTGGCTCGGCGCCAACAACTACCCGCTCCTGTTCGACAGCGAGTACCAGCGCAAGCCCGTTTATTACACAGTCCGCGACTTCAAGAAGAACAAGTAAGAGCTGACAGTTATTCCAGATATTTATCCAGGAAGGCCGCCATCCGGGCGTTAACCTCCTTGGATTCAGATAGACCAGGGTTGGATACGTTATGTACGTGTCTGACCCTTCTGTCATTAGAGTCTATGTCCACGAAGTCCAGCGGACGGGACAGCGAGTCGCAATCTGCCTTCAGCAGAAGAGATTCCGAACGAATGAAGTCGTGCTTGCAGGTAGAAAGGAAAAGCGGGCCTGAGTAGGTGCCGATGTATGTTCGTGGAGAGAGAGTCTGCATCAACTCCTTGTCCTTGTACCGGGGTCCCATAAACCAGGCTATAGTGCTCTCAGCCAAGGATTCCACCTCCGGGAACATCGCATAATCATAAGCGGGGCAATTGAGCAGGACGCCGCGGGAGCGGAACACCTTTGGACGTATGGGCATAGACTTGTTCTCAATGCCTTCGGCCATATAGAGCGCGAGGTGCCCTCCTGCGGAATCGCCCGTAAGGAACATCCTTTCTGGATTGAGCCCTAGCTCCCGGGCGTGGGTTGCCAGATAGTCCAGTCCCGCGGCGCAGTCAGAAAGCTCGTCGGCCACGTCGCGCGTCCCGTCGTTGAGGCGATATTCAAGAAGGACCACGTCGTAGCCTTCCTTCAGGAAGTAGGACGCAAAGCGGCGCTTGTTTTCCCTCCTGCCTGCAACGTAGAACCCTCCGTGAATGTCCACCAGCACGGCGTCCTTACGTACAGAATCCTTGGCGTAATATATGTCCAGCACCTGCGCCGGATCCCCGTCCTGGACGTAGGGGAGACCTATCCTCTTTTCCAGCGAATCGGCAAACGCCACCTTAGTAGATACTTTCATTGACTTGCTCAAAGCCACCTGAAGCATAGGCTTGGTAACCTTGAAGCTGCACCCGGTGAGCCCCAAAGCAAGGGAAAGAATCAATATAGCAAGTCCGGAACGTTTCATATGATCAATCATCCAAATACAACAGCCAAATGTACAAATAATATCCTTTCTCATACAAATCTCATACTAATCTCAAACAAATCATTCTATTGTCAAGACTTGACAAATTCGCGGCCTACCTTCGCATCAGCATGACAGAAATTCCTACAACTATGCAACCAGAATTATTTCAATATGATGCGCTGACCCTGCACCCGCAGGTGGCGGCAATGCAGCAGGAGCTGAAAGAACTGCGCGAGCAGTCCGCCCGGCTCTTCGCCCAGGCGGAATATATGCAGTTCGAAGAGCGCCCCATGCTCAACTCCCTGTTCGAAGCCTCCGTAGGCACCCTTCTCTTTGAGGAGTTCAAACTCTGCACCCAGATCAAGCTCACCCAACTGGAGATCAACCTGGTCCAGGCCTACATCAACCACAACGCCCCCATAGACCACGACCGCATCCAAACCCAGGTCAAAGCAGCCCAGCAGGAGTATCAGGCCCGAATAGAGCAGAAGGAGGCCGAACTCAAGCAGGCGGAAGACTACCTCAACTCGCCATGCCTCAGCAAGGAAGAAACCACTGAACTGCGTGACCTCTACCGGATGATTGCCAAAGCCCTTCACCCAGACCTACATCCAGACCAGAGCAGGGAAGAGTGCGACCTCTTCATCAAGGCCGCCAGCGCCTACCGCGTAGGAGATCTCCAAACCCTAAGGCAGATAGCCCTCCTCATCCAGGCAAACAGCCCCGACGCCCTCAACTGCCTCCCAGACCAAGACCTCCTCACCCTCATAGAGAAGGCCAAGGAATCCATAGCCATCTTCCAGGAACGCATAGACCTTATGAACGAGCAGTTCCCCTTCATCTACCGCGACAAAATCCTCGACCCCCAATGGATTAAGGAACAGCAGGAAGAACTCAAAGAACGCATTAAAAAAGCCACCGCACGCCTCAAAGAACTCCAAGACTATCTAATGATGCTCAAATTATGGAATCCGGACTCATCAAGCTAAACCCTTTCAATTGAGTCCCCATGAAAGACAACCTGGTCATGGCCCGCCTAATGGACGCCGGCAAGATGTTCACCTGCAAAGTAATGACCATCAACCGCCAGGACCCCTCCTGGCCAAGAATCAATGTCAGTATCTATATGATAGATAAATAATAATATGTGTGTCAAAAGTTGACAAAAAAGCGCATTACCTTTGCAACAGCTTAACAGAAAAGAAACCATTATGACACAGCAAGATATTCAATTCATCAACGCCAACGCAGAACTCGAAGCTCTTATCAATGACCTCGATCTTGAACCAATCGTTGACGGCAAGTGTTAATGGGCTTGACCGAACGGGAATACATCAAGTCTTTCGGTTGGGAACCTGAAGACCTAACGGAAGACAAATTGAAGCAAGCCCGCAAAGAACTCAAAGAAATTGAATCCGGCAAGATCATCCTTGACGGAGTCCTCGCGTTTAAAATAGTACCTCTTTATGCTTCTGTATGGCCATACTGTAACTCAATATGAAAAGCAGTGGGGGCACTGCTTTTCTTGCCTTTGTTTTTTTATGATGATCAAGCAGTCGTCTAAATCACGTATTATCATCAAAGATCACAGGAGTTTTTCAATGATTCATCAATAATACAAACGCCTTTAGTAGTTGATGTGTGTAAAAGAAATTGGTATTGATTATATGCTAAAAACTTCTCCTGGATATGTGTGATTTTCTTTTTAACAGAAAGTCCATTAATAGGATTATTAGGATCGATATGTATTATCCTTTTAGTTTTGCTATCAATAGTAAAGGCATATCCATCATATTCCGCATGATGATTGGGGCATAATGCGATGATATTATCACTATGATCAAATTCATGTCCGGACTCAAATGCACGTACATGTGCTCCTATCACAAGAGATTCACCTTTATAGTTATGTTCATTCCAGCCACAAATGATACAATTGCCACCAGAAAGAGCAATGCCTTTATCACTTTCAATTTTGTTCCTAGATATCATAAACTTTATAAGGTGAAGTTTTGTTTATATGGCTGTTTAGGGTCAAATATAAATTCTCCCAAATAGTCGGATCTTTACCAATACGATTAGGATCATTTTTCGCTGCAGAAAAAGCAGTTTTCATTTTCATACAGAGTTCTTTATTATAATTGTCAAACAATTCTTCATTGTTTTGAAACCATCCTATTTTTTTGTTTGCTTGATCATAATAGACATTGGCACGATAAGCTGCTAATAAAGGAAAAAGCATCTGTTTTGGGATTTCATATGGACATATATTAGTGCTGAATGTTAACTCTTTACCTCGGCCTTTAGTCTCGCCAATAATGCTTAGTTTTGACATTCCCGATCCATCGGCGAACTTAAGTTTTATCAGTTCATACAAGTTCAAAATGTCATTAACTAGAGGATAAATACTCTTATAAGACTTAATATTGTCATCACTTTCCCATCTCTTGAAAACACTTGTTTTCCCACTTGCACTTGTTGTTGGCTGTGATGATGTATTCGAATAATTACTTGAATAGAGATCAATATTAAAAACGTTGATAATAGCAATTAGATCAACTGGTTCCATTCCTTTGTTAGCAGGGACAGGCTTACCTTCCCACCAAATAATATGCTTCTCATAATTCGGATCCATTTTAGCCTTCAGATCCGCAAAGAGGCCTTTCTTTTCTGCTAAAGAATACTCTTTTACAGAAGTACTGCTGTTTTGTGCAGATGCAATTTGTGCAATCCTTTGTGCACTATAATCTTTTACGCGAACAGTCAATCGTATGATTGCTTTAGAAATATTGGGATCATTTTGAGAATCCAAAATTGCCCTCTGCGTGTGCCCTCCATTCAGAATACCTGTTCCCGAGGGAAAGGACAATTCAAACTTATTACTGTTCTTCATTGTAACATTATCCGCTATAACAGAAATCCCAAGATTGTTTTCGAAGAAAAACTCAGGATGCTCTAATAGTGTTTTGACCATATCCTTATATGGTTTGGATTTATTCACATCAGGCTCTCTAACATTTGCATCAAGAGGGAGTTCTTTATATTCTTGCCCGTTTACATAAAAGGTGTATTCATGACAGTCAGCAACTTGAATCTCTCGATAATCATTGACGGTTAAGGTTACTTTTGTCGGTGTGGCTGTACTTGGAGTTGGCATTTTCTTTTTTTTATAAAATAACAAAATACTGAAGATCAGGCATTATTCTTACTTGTTGAATTCGCTGTAAATAAGGAATAAGCCTATTTTTGATAATGCTGTTTGATGAAATAGTAGGAAGAAGATAGGATATAGTATCGCTCTAAATAATTGAAACGAGAATTATGTACAAATATGAACTTCATCACTGATAACACCTGATTAGCATCAGGAGCCTAATTAATTTGGTTGATTTCTCGTATGACCTGCATTCATAATAAGGGATATGTGGAAAAGGTTTAATAAACGGAACGATTAATATCATAAGATATGAAATGTGAAAAATATTCCTTTAAGGAAGGTTTACAAACATACACATAGCATCCCTTGATACCTCTAGACATCATAACTTCATAAGAATTGATGAGGTATTGCTTCAATTCTTCTGGAGTAGTGCCTCTTTGAACATTCGTGTCGAAATGTTTTGATGGGTCGATTATTATTTCGTTCGTCTCTTTATCGTAGTCTATCTCTTCTCCAAAGATTACTCCTACATAATTAAGGTCATAACCTTGAGTAGTGTGGATACATCCAATTTCATCAATGGAGTTCGGACGGAGAATCCATTCGCAGTTGTTCATATTCCAAATGTATTTGTGACCTTCAATGTTGATATCCTCAAGGTGTCTTCTGCGTACCTCTTCAGCTGTTTTACATCCTTTCGATATCCATTCCCAAGAATAGCCTGCGACGGTTCGTGATAAGCCGCATTCTCTGTCCTTTCCCTTAATTGCCTGAATCAAGTCGTCAACATGGTCAAAGAGTTTAAACTCATAATTGAGAATATCTTTCTTTTGAAGATTATCCTTACATTTAAAAATATCAGTTAAGTAATCAATGTAAGCCTGGCCGCCTCGACAACGCATTTGAGATTTTAGTATCCAGTTGTTTGCTACTACTTGCTGTCTTTCAAATGCCCTTTTATATTGATCAAATGTTATATCGCTTCCCTTTACTGTCTGTGCGCCGTCGTAGACTATAATAGTATATTTGCTGCGTTTTAAAATCCAGTCAAGGGATGTATAGTCTTCTGGATTAGCGTCTTGACCGAATAAAGTCTTAGTGGTTTCTTTATAAGTCCCCATCCAACTTATGTTCTTGTATTGTGGGAGTCGATGCGCTTCATCTACTAAAAGGATATCATACTCCTCTTTTGCCGTAGCAGATGGTCCTATCACCATACTGGCTTTAAGACCTTTTTTTGTCTTTTTGAATACTGTTTGCAGAGTCTTCCTTATTGAAGCCATAGGCATAACCAGGCCTACCTTTAAGGCTCCGTGAGCATTTACATAGTCGGCAATTTTCCTGCGAATCCTTAGGTAAGGGGAGAGTGTATCTTCTTCGTCTGTCTCATCCATATCATAATCATTAGCTGTAATGAGACGATTAATGATGTTAATCAATACAACTGTTTTACCAGTTCCTGCAGAGCCGTTTACAACAAAAGCTCCTTTAATACCGGACTCCAATTTATCAATAGCATCATCCAAAGCAGAATAGCAGGCTATAGATTGCTCTTCTGTAAGTGTATTGTAAGGGGAGAACTTAAATAGGTCAGAGTTTATGATATCGTCATAGCAATTTGTAGCAAGTTTCAAGTTCTGAAGTTTGCTCCAAATTGTACTAATCTTGGCCTGGTACTTTTCCCTTTGGTAGTAATTGTGCTTTTGAGATTGGCCCCCATTTCTGTTAAGCAGTTCCAATTTATTATCTGCAGAAACCAGTTGAATGAGGGATTGTTCTATGTCAAGAATAGCGGACTTGTTGAATTCAGTGTCAAATAGAATATGGATCTGTTTGAGTTGAGACCTATCCGGATTATCCAAATGTTGACTCATTCTATATGAAGCACTACTTGTTTCACCGATATATATTTTTTCGGAATTGGAAATGAGATAAACAACCGGCCAGTCTGAGCCAAGTGGCTGATTCTTGACTTCTTCTAGACCATTATGGTCAAAGCGAAATGTAACTATCTGATTATAACTCATTGTACTTTGTGGCTACTCCTTTTGCTTTTTCAACTGGGTATTTCTCGGCATTCCTGGCCAGTTTTGCCCGGACTATTTCTGCTACGTCAAAATCATATTTACTGGCAATCAGAAGAGCATAGTTGAAAACATCTGCTAATTCTTCCTTGACCTTTTCTTTCTTCGCATCTTCTGGCTGCTTCCAAAGATAGACCTCTAGTAGTTCAGCTGCTTCGATGGATAGAGCTAAAGCCAGATCTTTTGGGTTGTGGAACTGATCCCAATCACGTTCCTGAGTGAATGCATCGATCTCGTGCATCAACTCTTTAATTTCGTTTGCCATATGGGGTAATTCTTACTATTACAAATATAAGAAAAA
>JAEEGL010573498.1_pt1 | contig 20013 bp, 15 predicted proteins | sample 9134231 | NCBI WGS metagenome assembly JAEEGL01 (sample SAMN16246548, study PRJNA631951) | gut metagenome | biome: gut microbiome; feature: rumen; material: fiber-attached | host: Bos | place: Iran: Karaj | collected 2018-10
CATTGAAGTTCCAAGAAGATACTTATTCTCGTAAACAGCATGAGCCATTACGCAGGGAACAATGTATTCGTCGCAGAACTCATCAACTACATCAAGAATATAGAGCTTGCTTGCGCCGCAGCTCTTAGCTCTCTCATCAAGCCCGTCCAGCTCTTCTTCCTGTCCGCAGTCAATGCAGACGCAAACAACTTCATAGTCGAAGTTCTCTTTGAGCCAGGGAATGATAGCAGTAGTATCAAGTCCGCCGGAGTAAGCAAGGATTACTTTTTCTTTAGCCATTTTAGATTCCTCTTCTTTCTTTATAATGTGATTTCTGATAATTGAATTATGGTATACTTTTGTTTGGCAGATTAAAAAACATCAATTACTGCCCTGAGTCATAATATAAACCTAAAATGTATAAAATGCAATAGCAAAATGCATAAATATTTAAAAAATAAGATTTTTCTGCATAAATATTTAGATTTCCTATTGCATTATTCATTTTGTAGTCTTATACTGAAACAAGTTATTAAATGGAAAGAAAGGCGTGAACACTATGATAAAGGTAGGTATTATCGGTGCTACAGGATACGCTGGAGCCGAGATCGTAAGGCTTATTCAGGGACATCCCCAGGCTGAAGTTGTATGGTATGGATCCAGAAGCTACATTGATGAAAAATATAGTAATATATATGGAAATCTTTTTAAACTGGTTGATGCCAAATGCCTGGATGACAACATGGATGAGCTTGCGAAGGCAGTAGATGTTATCTTTACTGCTACTCCCCAGGGGTTATGTGCTTCTCTTGTCAATGATGACATTCTTAATAAAGTAAAGATTATTGACCTGTCAGCAGACTTCAGACTAAAAGACGTTTCAGTATATGAGAAGTGGTACAAAATAGAGCACAAGGCTCCACAGTACATAGAAGAGGCTGTTTACGGTCTTTGCGAGATCAACAGGGACAAGATAAAGGGCGCAAAACTCATAGCTAATCCCGGATGCTATACTACCTGCTCCATTCTCACAGCATATCCTCTTATTAAGGAAGGTCTCATTGATCCGGATACCCTTATTGTAGATGCACTTTCCGGAGTGTCAGGAGCTGGACGAGGAGCAAAGGTGGCAAACCTCTACTGCGAAGTTAATGAGTCAGCCAAGCCCTACGGTGTGGCGGTTCACAGGCATACTCCCGAGATAGAGGAACAGCTTGGCTACGCCGCTGAAAAAGAGATGGTGATAAACTTTACACCTCATCTGGTGCCCATGAACAGAGGAATTATTGCCACAGAGTACGCTACTCTTGTGAAAAAGAACGGTGTTCTGCCTGCTAAAGAAGATATAAGAGCTGCTTACGAGAAGTATTACGGCTCTGAGAAGTTCATAAGGCTCCTTGAGGACGGCGTTTATCCTGAGACCAGATGGGTTGAGGGAAGTAACTTCGTTGATATCGGATTTAAGATTGATGAGAGAACAGGCAGGATCATCATGATGGGTGCCATTGACAATCTGGTTAAGGGTGCTGCAGGTCAGGCGGTCCAGAACATGAACATATTGTTTGGATTTGATGAGGCTATGGGACTTGAGATTGTTCCGCTCTTTCCTTGATGGCTAGGATCAATTGAGTCTGATATTCTGTTTTGCTTTTTGATCATTTGATTTTGCTATTCTTTGCTTCTTTGTTGGGAAACTATACTTGAAAGAGGTTTTGTTATGGTTCGGGTAATGACATGTGAAGATTACGATGATGTATACAAGCTTTGGAAGTCAATCCACGGTTTTGGTATGAGATCCATGGATGATTCCAGAGAAGGAGTGGAGAGATTTCTTAAGAGGAATCCCACCACCAGTGCAGTCTGCGAGCAGGATGGAAAAATAGTGGGTGCTATTTTATGTGGTCACGACGGCCGCAGAGCCTGTTTCTACCACGTATGTGTAAGCGAACAGTACCGTATGCACGGTATCGGCAGAAAGATGGTTGATTTTTGCTGCCAGCAGCTCAAACTCGAAGGAATTAACAAAGTGTGCTTAAATGCCTTTGTTACAAACACTGTCGGTAACAAGTTCTGGCAGTCTATGGGCTGGACTTTGCGTGACGACATGAACTACTACGACTTTACGCTAAACAGTGACAACCTTACGATTTTCAATGAATGATGCACATTAGTCTTTGGCCCAGGCCGGCTGCATAATCCCTTCTTCCTCAATGCTCATCGCGGGGCCTCGTCAGAAGGGATTATGCAGCCGGCCTGGGAAATAACAAAAATGGAGGTCTTTTGATATGAAAATGATAGATGGCGGCGTTACAGCTGCGAAGGGATTTGAGGCTTCATGTTGTGAGGCAAATATCAAGTACAAAGACAGGACTGATATGGCCATGGTTTTCTCTAAGAAGCCGTGTGTAAGTGCGGGTACGTTTACGTCAAACGTTGTCAAAGCGGCTTGTGTACAGTGGGATCAGAAGATTGTGGCATCAGGAGAACCGGTTCATGCGGTGGTTGTGAACTCAGGTATTGCCAATGCGTGTACAGGAAAAGAAGGCTTTTATGCATGTGAAGCTACTGCAAAGGCAGTAGAGAAGTGCCTTGGTGTTCCATTTGGTTCCGTAGCTGTGGCTTCTACCGGTGTTATCGGAATGCAGCTGCCTGTTGATAAGCTGGTAAGCGGCGTTGAGAAGATGAGCGTAAGCCTTGATGGAAGCAAACAGGCAGGAACAGATGCATCCAGGGCGATAATGACCACTGATACTGTTAATAAGGAAGTAGCAGTAACGTTTGATATTTCAGGAACAGAGGTTACCCTTGGGGGAATGAGCAAGGGTTCAGGCATGATCCACCCAAATATGTGCACCATGCTGGCTTTTCTTACAACAGATCTTGCCATAGAGAAAGCTCTTTTGCAGGAGGCCCTTTCTGAGGTGGTCAAGGACTCTTTTAACATGATCACGGTGGACGGAGATACGTCAACCAATGATACGCTGCTGATCATGGCCAATGGAGAGGCTGGCAACAAGGCGATAACTGAAAAGGGAGCAGATTACGACAACTTTAAAGAAGCTCTTCTCTATGTATGCACTTTCCTTGCCAAGAAAATGGCTGCTGACGGAGAGGGAGCAAGTAAGCTCTTTGAAGCAAAGGTAGTAAATGCGAAAACCAAGGAAGATGCAAGGACTCTTTCAAGGGCTATCGTTGGGTCAAACCTGTCAAAGGCTGCTATCTTTGGATGTGATGCCAACTTTGGAAGATTTCTTTGTGCAATGGGTTATTCCGGAGCACAATTTGATCAGAATGATGTTGAGCTCTTCTTTGAGAGCGCAAATGGAAAGCTCAAGGTATTTGATAAGGGAACCCCCATTGTATTTGATGAGGATGAGGCCCTTAAGATCATGAAGGCTGATGCTGTCACCGTGTTTGTTGATATGCATGAGGGTTCGGAAGAGGCCATAGCCTGGGGATGTGACCTTACATATGATTATGTGAAAATAAATGCAGATTACAGGAGCTAAGGAGAAGACCATGGACAAGGATATGCAGGATGTACTAAAAAAAGCTGAAGTTTTAGTTGAGGCTCTGCCTTATATTCAGAAATTCAACAGAAAAGTGATCGTTGTTAAGTATGGCGGAAGTGCCATGAGCAATGAACAGCTCCAGAAAAATGTAATAACAGATGTTACTCTTTTAAAGCTTGTTGGATTCAAGCCTATCATTGTCCACGGAGGCGGAAAGGCAATAAGCTCCTGGGTTTCAAAAGTGGGAAAAGAGGCTGAGTTTGTAAACGGACTAAGGGTTACAGACACAGAGACCATGGAGATTGCAGAGATGGTCCTTGGAAGAGTAAATAAGCAGCTGGTCACAATGGTCCAGGAGCTTGGTGTGAAGGCAATTGGTATTAGCGGCAAGGATTCAGGTCTTTTGCATGTGAAAAAGAAATTATCAGATGGCAAGGATATCGGCTTTGTTGGAGAGGTTGACAGGGTTGATCCCAAGGTTTTGTATGACCTTATGGATAATGACTATCTTCCCATCGTAGCGCCCATAGGCCTTGACGATAATTTTGATACCTACAATATCAATGCGGATGATGCAGCCTGTGCCATAGCAAAGGCTGTGGGAGCCGACAAGCTGGCATTCCTTACAGATATCGAGGGGGTTTACAGGGATATCAAGGACCCATCAACCTTTATTTCAAGGCTGACCTGCTCTGAGGCAGATGCCCTTATAGCCGGCGGAAATATCGGAGGAGGAATGCTTCCTAAGCTGGGCAACTGTACAGATGCTGTAAGGGGCGGAGTTAACAGAGTCCATATCCTTGATGGAAGGATAGCACACTGCCTGCTTCTGGAGATCTTTACCAACAGAGGTATCGGAACAATGTTTATGGCTGACAATGATGATCTGGCCACAGAGGCTGTTTAAGACGGGAGATTCATACCATGAGTGAGATGATGAAGAATTATATTGACGAGGCGGAGAAAGCTCTTTTGCATACCTATAACAGATATCAGATCGTTTTGGAAAGAGGCGACGGGGTATATCTGTATGATATTGATGGGAAAAAGTATCTTGATTTTGTATCCGGGATCGCTGTTTTTGCCCTTGGATACAATAACAAGCGATATAATGATGCCCTTAAGGACCAGATAGACAAGCTTCTTCATACCTCCAATTATTATTATAATGTTCCTGCTATCGAGGCAGCCAGGAAGATAAAAGAAGCTTCCGGAATGGACAGAGTTTTTTTCACAAACAGTGGAGCTGAGGCTGTGGAAGGAGCCATCAAGGCTGCAAGGAAATATGCATACCTGAAGGATGGAAAGACTGATCATGAGATAATCGCCATGAATCATTCCTTCCACGGAAGGACCTTCGGAGCTCTTTCGGTAACCGGAAATCCACATTACAGAGAGGCTTTTGAGCCTATGATCGGCAATATTAAATTCGCAGATCTAAACGATTTTGACAGCGTAATGAACTGCGTTACCGATAAGACCTGCGCCATAATCCTGGAAACAGTGCAGGGAGAAGGCGGTATACATCCAGCAACAGAAGACTTCCTTAAGAAAGTAAGGGCTCTTTGCGATGAGAGAGACATTCTTCTTATCCTTGATGAGATACAGTGCGGAATGGGCAGATGCGGATACATGTATGCCTGGCAGAAGTACGGGGTAAAGCCTGATATCATGACTACTGCTAAGGCTCTTGGATGCGGAGTGCCTGTTGGCGCATTTCTCATGACAGAGAAGGTTGGCGCCAATTCACTGGTGGCTGGGGACCATGGAACCACTTATGGAGGCAATCCTTTTGTCTGCGCCGCTGTGGGCAAAGTACTTGATTTATTCAAGGAGGACAATATAATAGAGAATGTGAATCAGGTGGCTCCATATTTGGAGAAACGCCTTGACGAGCTTAAGAACAAATATGACTTTATTGTAGATAGGCGTGGAATGGGCTTTATGCAGGGACTGGTCTTTGACAGACCTGTTGCAGAAGTGATAAATAAGGCTCTTGAAAAAGGACTTATCCTTATTAACGCAGGCTCTGATATAATAAGATTTGTTCCACCGCTTGTTATAACTAAGGAGAATGTAGATAACATGATATCCATTCTGGATTCATGTTTGGAGTCTTTATGAGATATAGAGTACGTATCATTTCTATCATATTTGTAGCCCTGGCATTGGCGGGCACCTATGTTTATGCCCGCTCAGACAGGAGCGTTTTCGAGGATTATTCTTTGTTTTCCCGAAATAAGACCACAGTAAGGCTGTGGTATACTGACGATGCGTTGACACCATATCTTAAGAGCAAGGCAGTTGCCTACTCTGAGTCTAACAGTAAGGTTCGTGTTGAGCCTGTTCTTGTGTCTGGTCTTGAATATCTTGAGGCTGTAAATAAGGCTTCAGTAGAAGAAGACAGTTTTCCGGATCTTTATATAATAACAAACGATTCTCTTGAAAAGGCCTATCTTGCAGGCCTGGCTATGGAGATAACAGATGACGGATTCTTAACTAAGGGCGATTTTCCAGCAGCTGCCCTTAATTCTGTGACATATCACAACAAGAAGGTAGCTTACCCCTTCTATTTCGAGACAAGCACCCTGCTTTACAATAAAACTTATCTTGAGAACATGGCCACAGAGACCCTTCAGTCTGAATTGGATATTCAGGAGGGCGAGGAAGCTCAGGCTGACTCCGAAGAAAATGCAGAAGATGAGCAGCAGGTTGAAGAAGCACAGGAGGGTGCGGACTCAGAGATAACTCAGGGCATGATCGATGAGGTGGTGGCTGAGAGCCTTCCGCTCAATATCTCTGATATCCTTAAATTTGCGGAAAATTACAACGCTCCCGAGCAGGTTGAGGCCGTGCTTAAGTGGGACGTTACCGATATCTTCTACAATTACTTTTTTGTAGGCAATTATATGAATGTAGGCGGAGACGCCGGTGATGACTTAAGTCTTATTGATATATACAATACTGATACCATCAGCTGCATGAAGATATATCAGCAGCTCAATCAGTTCTTTGCCATAGACCCTGATCAGGTGGATTATGACTCTATTGTTCAGGATTTCATTGATGGTAAGATTGTATTTACCATAGCAACAACAGACATCATGAAAAAGATAGAGGATGCCAAGGCATCCGGCGATTGCCAGTTTGAATTTGCGGTTGCGGATATGCCGGGGCTGACTGATGATTATGGATCCAGGACCATGTCAGTTACTGAGTGTCTTGTGGTCAACGGATACTCGGAGAATGTAGCTGAAGCTCAGGACGTGGCCAGATTTCTTTGCGGCGATAATTCAGGAGATATATACAGGCTCAGCAATAAGCTCTCAGCCCATAACGGCGTAAAGTATGACGATACAAGGCTTAATACCTTTGTTTCCGTTTATGCAGATTCTGTTCCTATGCCCAAGACAATAGAGACCAGTAACCTCTGGATGGAGCTTGAGATTGCATTTACCAATATCTGGAATGGTGCGGATTGTAATTCAACGCTAAAGGAAGTTTCCGAGAGTATAATGACCCAGATAACCGGATCAGCTTATACAGAAGAAACTCTTCCTGATCCCGATGATGAGGCTATTACAGCAGGCCTTATCGAGGAAACGGATGATAATGATTAGTGATTGAATTATTCTTTTATATCTAATAGAATAAAAAAGCATGGATGGGGTCCTCTGTTTAGGAGGAAACATGCAAAAGAATATATTTTTAGTAGTTATACTGGCACTTATCTTAACTGGATGTGCCCAGGCCGGCAGTGATGTGGCCTTCATGGACGCTTCAAATGAGGGCTTTACCACCGATACCATATTGGTGCAGGCTTCCGCAGAGGAGAGCTCTTATGAGGAGAGCGAAACTTTATTGGAGGCTGAAAAAGAGGAAGATGCGGCCGGTATTTTTGTTTATGTATGCGGTGCAGTTAATCTGCCGGGAGTTTATGAACTTCCAGAGGGCAGCCGCATAATTGATGCAGTTGAGGCTTCCGGTGGCTTTAATGAGGAAGCTGATGATACCTATGTTAATCTGGCAGCTGTTATAAGTGATGGGATGAAGCTTCAGATTCCCACCAGAGAACAGACAGCAGGAGCAGGCAGCGGTATAGCGCCTATTGAGAACTTTGACGGGGCTGGCGGCCGGGCAGACTTATCCGGTAGCGAAAAAGAGAGCAGCCTTGTTAATATCAACACAGCTTCCAGGGAAGAACTGACTTCCATTCCGGGAATAGGAAGTGTAACTGCACAGAAAATTGTGAGCTTTAGGGAAGAAAACGGATCTTTTAAATCTATTGAGGATGTTATGAATGTTTCCGGGATCAAGGATAAGCTCTTTTCCAAGATCAAGGATTATATAACGGTTTGATACGGGAATGGTGATGTTATGAGTAAAAAAGCGCTTGTTGTAGATGATGAGAGGGCAATCGTTAAGGGAATAAAGTTCAGCCTTGAGCAGGATGACATTGTGGTTGACTGCGCATATGACGGGCAGGAAGCGCTGGATATGGCCAAGGCCACTGATTATGACATAATTCTTTTGGATGTGATGCTTCCTGGGCTCACCGGATTTGAAGTATGTCAGCAGATCAGAGAATTTTCCAATGTTCCCATCATCATGCTTACAGCCAAGGGAGACGATATGGACAAGATCCTTGGCCTTGAGTATGGCGCTGACGACTACATTACCAAGCCATTTAACATCCTTGAGGTAAAGGCCAGGATCAAGGCTATCATCAGGAGAACAGTAAGGACAACCGATGTTGCAAAGGTTATGACCTTTGGTGACCTAAAGCTCAACGAAGAGTACAGAAGAGTATTTGTTAAGGATAAAGAGATCAACGTCACAAGCAGGGAATATGAGCTGCTTGAGCTTTTGGCGTCTACTCCCGGTAAGACCTACTCAAGGGAAGAGCTTCTTGAGACCATTTGGGGCAATGATTATCCCGGAGATGAGAGAACTGTTGATGTTCATATAAGAAGACTACGTGAAAAACTTGAGAATAATCCAAGCGAGCCCAGATATGTCAGAACAAAATGGGGAGCTGGATACTACTTTCAGGCATAATTATGGATAAAACCGCAAGTTTTAAGATTAAAGGCGTTTTAAAAAGTCTAAGAGTGCGATTCTTTATTATAGTTTTCATGACGGGGCTGATATCATGTCTCGTTATGCATTCTGTAATTTTGGACAGCTATGAGAATCGTGCAGTCAATGTCAAATCAACTGAGGCACAGACGCAGCTGCGTATTCTTGCCAATCACCTCATAGTTTCAAATTACCTTCAGGATACCTCCTCTGAAGTTATTAATGCCGAGTTGGATATGCTGGCCAATCTCTATGATGGCCGTGTTATCGTTATCAATGATGACCTTAAGGTCGTCAAGGATACTTATAACATCAGCCAGGGCAAGACAATTATCTCCGAAGAGGTTGTAAACTGCCTTAAGACAGGCTCAAAGGGAACTGTTTCCAAGTATGACCAGGCAAATGGCTACATTGAGATAGTTACGCCTATCATAGAGAGTGAAGTTATTGAGGAAGAAGACGTATCTGTATCCGGCAAGGTGAGTGAGGTTGTAAGGGGAGTGCTTCTTACCAGCGTATCCACTGAGACCATTGCTGTAACTCTGGAGATACTCAGCCGTCGAGCACAGACTCTTGAAGTTCTTATCATCCTTATAATACTTCTGTTTGCAGCCTGGGTTTCTATCATGCTTCTTAGACCCTTCGACAGGATAACCACAGCCATCAATGATGTTAAGGCCGGTTATACCGACGAACCTATTGTGGGTCCTAACTACCTTGAGACAGAGCAGATCATCAATGCTTTCAATGCGCTTCTTCGAAGAATGAAGGTTCTTGATGATTCCCGCCAGGAGTTTGTTTCCAACGTATCCCATGAGCTCAAGACGCCAATCACATCCATGAAGGTTCTGGCAGATTCTCTTTTAGCCCAGGAGGATGTTCCAAATGAGGTTTACAGAGAATTCATGACGGATATCGGGGCTGAGATAGACAGAGAGGACAAGATCATCAACGATCTTCTGGCCCTTGTTAAGATGGACAAAAAAGCTTCCGGGCTTACCATTACGTCTGTGGATGTAGTGGCTCTTACTGAGGTTGTCCTTAAGAGACTTCGTCCCATTGCAAGAAAACACAACATTGAGCTTACCCTTGAAAGTAAAAGAGCTATCACTGCCGAAATTGATGAGGTCAAGATTTCTCTTGTTATCATGAACCTTGTGGAGAATGCCATTAAGTACAACAAGGATGAGGGATGGGTAAAAGTTGAGCTTGATGCTGATCATCAGTTTTTCTATGTGAAAGTAATTGACTCGGGCTATGGAATACCTGAGGATTCCCTCGACCATATCTACGAGAGATTCTACCGTGTTGATAAGTCAAGGAGCAGAGAAATCGGCGGAACAGGCCTTGGACTTTCCATTGCCAGAAATGCCGTGCTTATGCACAGGGGAACCATAGATGTTAAGAGTACCATAGATGAGGGCACCACTTTTACCGTAAAGATCCCGCTTACCACCAGCGCATCCCAGAATAAATAAAACCGCAGTTGTCAATGGATCGGAAACAATATGAAAAACAAGAGCTTTTTGAAAAATAAAATAGCATATTGCTGCTTCCTGCTCTTACTTGTGATGTCGGTCTTATCCGGATGTCAGAGGAAGGAAAAGAGTGATCCCAATGCATTTAAGATCTTTTATGTAAATAACAGTGAGACAGGGATCATGGCTGTGGATTATGAGATCCAGAGCGATACCTCGGATGTAGAGGCGGTTATTTCTGAGCTCATTGAGCAGCTTGGGACCATGAGTGAGAGAAGGCAGTATGAAGCTCCGCTTACAGGCGGAGTGAACCTTATTGGATACTCCCTGTCAGACAAGCTTCTTACCTTAAATTTTGATACCAAATATCTGGATATAGGAAGAACCGTCGAGGTCCTGGACAGGGCAGCGATAGTAAGAACCTTTACCCAGCTGGATGATATCGATTATGTGAGCTTTCAGGTGGAGGGTACACCCCTTACAGACCATTATGGAAACATCATCGGAAACATGTCCGCAGATACTTTTATCTTTAATGTGGGTAACGAAATCAATACCTATGAAAAGGTTGAGCTGAAGCTGTTTTTTGCCAATGAAACTGGAGATAAGCTGGTTCCTGTCTACAGATCCGTTGTGTACAACAGTAATATCTCCATGGAGAGACTTGCTGTTGAACAGATAATAAACGGACCAAACACTGATATCTGCTATCCAACAATTTCCAAGGACAGCAAGATTAACAGCATAAATGTAAAGGATGGAGTCTGCTATATCGACTTCGATCAGGCTTTTTTAAACGAGCCTTACAATGTCACTGCAGAGGTGGCGCTATATTCTTTGGTTAATACAATTGCAGAGTTTTCTGATGTCAATAAAGTGGCTTTTTCTGTTAATGGAAATTCCACATTTACTTTTATGGATTTTTCTATTTCTGGTCCTTATGAGAGAAATCTTGATATCATAGAAGGCTCGAACTGATTATTTAGGAGTTATTTATATTTTGAAACGACCGTTATGCCTTTTGGCAATTCTTGTAACGGTGGCTGTCTGTTTTTATCTTAATGTCTTTACATCTGTTAATTCAGAAAATAGTGGTGTGGCTGACAAGAGCCATATAGAACTTATGGGCAGGGTCCATAGCAAGGAGCTGAAGGCCAGCTACACCGGCGAAACTATTTCTGTGATCTACCTTATTCCCACGGGGAGGAGCAATACTGATTTCAAACTGGTCCAGTGTTATATGGAACCGTCAGAAGAAGTAGCTGTGTCTATCGGCCAGTATGCGCTTATTAAAGGAAAAGTAAAGACCTTTTCTCATCCCACCAATCCCGGTGAGTATGACAGCCATCTGTATTATTCCACTTTGAAAATTGCATATAGATTAAATGACGCAAAACTCCTTCGAACAGGCGGAAAGGGCAGCCTATATAGGGAGTCCCTGTTTAAGGTGAAGATGTTTTTTGAGCAGGTCCTTGATGAGGTATTTGAAGCCCGGGATGCAGGCATCATGAAGGCGATGCTCCTTGGCGATAAGGCTTTTCTTGATGAAGAGATCCGGGATATGTATAAGGCCAGTGGGACCCTTCATTTGCTGGCAATTTCGGGATTGCATATCAGCCTTATAGGAATGGGGCTCTATGAACTGTTAAAGAAACTTTTGCTGATCATATCAGAGGTGTTGTCCGGATTATGGAAAAAAGCATATTCCGGAAGAAATAATGCTTTGGAAAGCTTTTTGTCACAATGCCTGACGGGAGTGGTTCTGATTATGCCGGCAGTCATTGCCATAGGCTTCATGCATTCTTATGGAGTCATGTGCGGTATGGGGACATCTTCCTTCAGGGCTATCTGTATGTTTGTAGTACGGCTCCTGGCGCCTATCCTGGGTAGGACCTATGACGTACTGAGCAGTCTGGCCCTGGCTGCAATTCTTTTACTGCTGGATCAGCCTTTGTATCTGTATAACAGCGGATTTCTGTTTTCTTTTGGAGCAGTGATAGGGATTGCTGTTGTCAAACCCCGGCTGCTGTTTGTGAGTTTTAGAGCTGATGATAGAAGGATGAAGTTTTCTGATGATAAAGAAAAAGATCCATTTATGGATTTCACCTTTAAGGCCAGAGGAATGCTTATTGAGGGGGTTGTGACAGGAGTATCTATAGCAATTGTAACCTTGCCGGTCTATGCTTCCTTTTACTACACATATCCTTTGCATTCTTTGTTCCTAAATCTTCTTGTGATTCCTTTGATGTCAATTCTTATGCTGGCAGGGATTGCAGCTATGCTTATAGGGGCTCTTAACCCCGTAATTGGACTGATTCCGGGACTGGTTGTGCATGTGATCCTGTCATTTTACAAGCTGATAAGCTCATCTGCGGCTGTTAATGGCCTGTTTACCTGGTATATGGGCCATTCAGGCAGATGGCAGGTAGCGGTCTATATCGGGGCAGTTGCTTTGTTTGTGATGGCTACAAAATATGCCGGGGATAATCCTGGTAAAATGTCGGACCAGAGCAGGGACAGAAACTATAGACCAGTCAGGATGTTGGGAAGAAGCTTTAATGGGCTATTCTTAGCAGATTGCATACGCTTTGGAATACTGGCATTTGGTATTGTGTTTCTAACATTTCATAAGGCTCCGGACCTGGAGATCTCCATGATAGATGTGGGGCAGGGGGACGGTATTGTTATCTCCTCACAAGGCCACAATATTCTTATAGATGGGGGCAGCACTTCAAAGAAAAGCGTTGGAAAGTATCAGATAATTCCATTTCTGAAATATAAGGGTATTGGAAAACTTGATGCTGCAGTTGTAACTCATGAGGATCAGGATCATATCAGCGGACTGTTGGAAGTTTTTGATGATATGGAGAAGGGCGGAATAAAGGTAGCAAAGCTCATTCTTCCTGAGATTGCAGAGACTTCCAGGGGTGATGGATATCATCTTTTGGAAAAAAGAGCTAACAAGCTCAATGTGCCAATTCTCTACATAAATTCAGGGGAACAATTTACCGCAGGAAAAGCTTCTTTTATCTGTCTTAATCCCAAGCTGGGGATGACTACGGATGGAGCAAATGAGTACTCCACAGTGCTGTTTATGGAGTATAAGGAAGCAGGAATGTTAGCAGAAGAGGAGAACAATGGCATGGCATTCACGGCTCTTTTCACCGGGGACGTAGAAGGCGCAGGGCAGGAGTATCTTAAGTCTGTGATAAAGAATAGCCCTGAGAAATACAGCAATCTATCTCTTCTCAAGGTTGCCCATCACGGCTCTCAGTATACCACAGATGGGGAATTCCTGGAGCTGACGCACCCCAAACTTGCCATTATTAGCTGTGGACGTGACAACTCCTACGGTCATCCCCATTCTGAACTTATCGAAAGACTTTATGATGTTGGAACAACAGTCTTTAGAACAGATAGGGCAGGATGTGTGAGCATAAAAATGGTTGGTGACTTAATTAAGGTAGAGGAATATTGTAAATAATTGACCTAAAAAAAGAAATGCCGGAACAATTTGAGATATGTTCCGGCACTTCTATATATATTTCATTTTTCGATTATTACTTGATGGTTATATCTCCGCGTGGAGCAGCATATTTGCTACCGATCACACCATGAAGCTCAGTGTTCACATAGTCCATAACAGCTTCATCCAGAGGAATTCCTGTGTCAAAGGTTGTATCTGATGCACTGAAGCTATAGTATGTATCTCCACCTGAGGAAATGAAGTCGTTAGTTACAACTGCATAGGTATCATTCTTTGAGAAAGGCTGTCCGTTTATGCTTTCGATTGTAACCCTGTTAATGCTGGCAGGTTTGTGATAAGTAGATGCAGGATAAACAGGGCCCTGGGCAAATGTCTTTCCGGTATTAATAGTAAACTTGATACCTGCTGTCTGAGGGAATCCGCCGATAGTATCAGGTGTGCAGAAAGTAGAAGCCTCAAGAGCCTCAAGGAGAGTCTCACCTGTTACATATACAACAGTAATCGTATTTCCGAAAGGTAATACTGTGTTGATATCTTTTCTTGTAACATCGCCTGCTTTGATTGATGCTCTGATACCACCGCCATTCATAATTGCAAGAACATGTGAAGAATCAACTGAAATCGCACCGGCATCTTTTGTTACAGTCCAAAGAAGTGCATCTGTAATCAGATCGCCAAGGTTGGTTTCCTGTGTTCTGTTGCCCGGAGCTTTTTCGCCGTTTAAGTTAACTTCGCTCTTTGCAAATACAACATTGTATTGCTGGTCTATTTTCTTGATGATAGCTGTTGTTACCGCATCTGTGATGACTTCCTTCTGAAGATTGTCAAGACTAAGGAGATAACTGTCTTCTACCTTCTTTGTAGCGTTGTCTATTACCACTACTCCCAGAGTCTGGAGCTTGGTTCCGGTGGAAGTTACAGGGGAATTTGCATCTTCTGCTGACATTACAGTATGTGAATGCCCATCGATCATGATGTCGATGCCCTTTGTCTTGGCATAAAAGATATCGCTGCTGTTTCCTTCTCTTTTTGCCTCATTGTCAACGCCAAGGTGAGCGAGACATACAACAAGATCGACTCCCTGAGCCTTTAACTCGTCAATCTGCTTCTGGCCGCAGGCATAAAGGTCATCTTTGGAGAGGAAGGTAAGTCCCTTTACAAGGACCGGGTTTGATTTTGTCTGGGTTTCAGGAGTATCGACTCCAAAGAAGCCAAGTCTGAGTCCTGATTTTGTGGTTATAACTGTATTTGGTGTGAAAAGCAAATTGCCGTTTGCATCAAAAATGTTTGCGGATACAATCTTATATTTTCCGGCTGAAAGCATATTCTTAAGCTGAGGCACGCCATAGTCAAACTCATGGTTACCCATTGTAACAATGTCATAACCTGCAGCATTCATAGAAGCAATTGCATCTTCGCCTTTGGATTCGGATACGTAAGGAGTTCCCTGTGCGAAGTCACCTGCATCAGCAAGAATAACATCAGCCCCCCTTCCCATGAGATTCTGCTTGACTGAAGCAATATAGGCATAGCGGCCTACAGCTCCGTGAACATCGTTGGAATGAAGAATGATTGTTTTGCCGGAAAGGTCGGCTGGAACATCAGCAATGGTCTTAACCTCGGCAACTGTGGTGGCAGCATGGGAATGAATTGCTGTTGCACCGGATGTGAAGACAAGTGCCAATGACAAAAGAACAGATGCTGCGCGTTTTAGAACTTCTTTCATACACATAACCTCCAAAAATATATAGTTTTTTATAATAAAAACTATATCATAATATATAGTGATTGATTAGAAAAATTCTTTTTTACAAAAGGGAGTTAAGAGGTGAGTAAAAAGATACTGATAATAAATAGCGGATATCCTTGGTGAAGATCGGTTGATGGACAATGTCACATTGTGGTCTTATCATTAAAATATTACTGAACTACTAAAGGAGCTATAGCTAATTTTATGACCGACATCTTTGGAACATTAGGCCCTGCCTGTGAAAGTAAAGATATACTCAGCGATATGTTTGCTGCGGGGATGACTGGGATAAGGATAAATCTGTCTCACGTCATGTTAGAGGACTGCGCGGACAAAATAGAAGTTATCAGGCAGGCGGCAAAAGAAAATGGGATAGAGCCAAAGATCCTGATAGATATGCAGGGGCCGGAGCTTAGGATAGGCAGGTTTGAAGGGACTATAGAACTGGCAGAAGGAGATATCCTAAGACTTGGACAAGGCGGCATTCCACTTGATGCGGCTATAATTAGTCAGCTGGAGCCCGGGCTTGAGGTGCTCCTTGATGATGGCAGGATATTGGCTAAAGTGATAGATGTTTCAGAAGAGAAAACAGATACAGCTGTTTCTGGATACAGCGCGGAAAGCACAACATCTGGTCATGCAGAAATTCATTCCGCTTCCCTTAATATAATCCGTGGCGGAACTCTCACCCGGCGTAAGAGCATCAAGCTTGTGGGAAAAGAAATCCCAATGCCGGCGCTCACATCAGATGACAAGGAGAACCTTAAGCATGCTGCAAAATATGGAATAACCGGTATCATGCAGCCCTTTGTAAGAAGCCGGGATGATCTGCTTCAGGTAAAAGAAGCGCTAAGGCAGTGCGGGTGCGGAAACATACAAATCTACGCCAAAGTTGAGAACCTGCAGGGTGTCGACAACCTTGAGTCATTTCTTGATGAAGCTGATGAGATCATCATAGCAAGGGGCGACCTTGGTAACAGCATGCCCCTTTGGGAGCTTCCACGAATCCAGAAGCATGTAGCCAGGATCTGCAATGAGCACCACAAGCCCTTTATGGTTGTCACCCAGATGCTCTCATCCATGGAAAAGAGCATGGTCCCAACCAGAGCAGAGGTCAGCGACATCTATAACGCGGTCCTGGACGGAGCATCGTCAGTGATGGTAACAGGAGAAACGGCAGTAGGTAATTACCCAATAGAAGTGATAAGATATTTATGTAATACAGCCAGGGAGGCGAAAAAACATGAATAATCTTCCAAAGAAGACCCAAAACTACATATATATCGGAGTTATTAATGTAGCCTTAATAGCAATAATAGTCCTGCTTACAGGTTATCAAAAAGACAAGCGCCTTAAGGCTGAGAATCTTGCTCCAAGCACCTCTATAGCAGAACTCAAGCAAAAAGAAGATAAGGTGGTGGTAACTGTTGATACTGCAGTTATCCAGGATGGACTTGAGAACATGGGATTCCTTGTAACCCAGGAATACTACTTTACACAGGTTGAAAGGTACACCAAGGAAAAGAAAATCCTTAATTTCCTGCCTTCTTCCTCAGAGTTTATGTACAGCTATGACGGCAAAGTCCTTGCGGGGATCGATTTTGAAAAGATAACAGTCAACAAAGATGAAGATACCAAGACTCTGAAGGTGGAGCTCCCAAGGTCTACAATATACGCCGTCACTATAGACAAAGACACTTTCAAGATTTATTCCGAAAAGGAATCCATATGGAATAAGCTGGATCTTGAGGACTACAACATATCCCTTGCGGAGTTTGAGGCTGCAGCAAAAGAAAAGGCTGTTGACAGCGGGATTCTGGAGAGGTCAGATGAGCAGGGCCAGAGCCTTGTGAAAAACTTTATTGCCAATTTCCCTTTGGCTTCAGATTATGAAATAGAGTTTGATTGGAGGGATGACAATGAATCTTAAAAAAGCTACAGCAGTGGTACTGCTCTTACTTCTTGCCGCAATTTCTTTTGCCAGGATAGCCCCCTGGGCTGCAGACCCGTCAAATCATGTTCATTCCATAGCCCAGACCGAGGATAAGATAACTACGGTTATGACTCTGTCCGGAGGCGCAGCAGCCACATCTGCGACGTTATCCCTGCTTCCCGGAGATATGTGCACTCCCATAGCGGAGCAGCTGGCTGAGCTGGCCAAGTATTTTCTTTTAATCCTGAGTGCTCTTTATCTTGAGAAATATATGATAAGCCTTTCCGGGTACATAGCTTTTTCTGTGTTGGTGCCCCTTGCATGTGTTATTCTCTGCGGAAGGATCATATTTGGGAAAAAGAACTGGACCGAAATTGCAGGTAAAATAGCCATTGTAGGTCTTGTCATCTTTATCATTGTGCCTGCCAGCGTCAAACTTTCTGACATGGTATATCAGACCCAGGCAGAAAAGGTAAATGAGACAGTAGAAGAGTATAACAATCTGGAAATAGAAGGGGATTCCGAAAGCGGAATCCTTGGAGAATTTACAACCATCACCAACAACACAATAGATAAGGTCACCAAATTCCTTGGAAGCCTCTTGGAATCACTGGCAGTCATGATCGTCACAGCCTGCATCATTCCACTACTTGTATTCGTCTTCCTGGTATGGCTTGTAAAGACAATATTCTCAGCCGGTACCCTCAGACTTGATACCGGTGAATTGAAATCTTTATTGGATAGTTTCGGAGTAAAAAAATGAAGAGGCTGTAAAAAAGTATATTTTCTTGGAGCGCAAGCACCCCAAGAAAATATACTTTTTTTTCACAGCCTCGTATTATTTATGAAACCTGGCTGCTGATCCAGGACTTAATGTCTGATACTCCAAGAACTTTTTCGAAGTTGTCACCATTTGCAATTACCAGTGTAGGTGCCTGCATGATCCCAAACTTTTCAACAAGCTCCGGATGCTCATTGGCATCTAAAGTCTTATAGATAACACCTGCTTTATCAAGGAGAGAACCTGCTATCTTACAGTTGGGGCAGGTAGTTGTCTTAAAGAGCATTACTGTGCCATTACTGATATTTGCACCATTCTCGCTTGATTCTGAGTTTGACTTCTTTACAGCAGCTTCTACAAAGCTGATCTTCTTAGGCCCTTCATGGGTGAGATGGGAATTACCGATGTTGTAAACTTTTCTGTCCTTGTATTCCTGAGCCTTACCATCATTCCAGTTGGCAACAGGGCGGTAGTAGCCTGTGATACGGCTGTAAACCTCTGTCTTGGCGCCGCAGTGAGGGCAAACTGCCTGTTCACCTGACAGGTAGCCATGCTCCTTACATACTGAGTAAGTAGGTGACATTGTGTAGTAAGGAAGCTTGTAGTTCTCAGCAATCTTCTTAACAAGACTTGCAGCAGACTTCCAATCAGGAAGCTTCTCGCCAAGGAACGCATGGAATACAGTTCCTGATGTATACAGTGTCTGAAGCTCATCCTGAATATCAAGAGCAGAGAAGATATCCTCTGTATAGCCAACAGGAAGGTGTGAAGAGTTGGTATAGTAAGGTGTCCCATTCATATTGGCTGTTATGATTTCCGGATAAAGCTCTTTGTCGTGCTTGGCAAAGCGGTATGTAGTTGACTCAGCAGGAGTAGCCTCCAGGTTAAAGAGCTCGCCCTCATACATGGCCTGATAATCAGAAAGGCGCTCTCTCATGTGGTTCAGAACCTGCTTGGAGAACTCAACAGTCTTAGAGTTTGTCATATCAACTCCAAGCCAGTTTGCATTAAGGCCAACTTCGTTCATACCGATAAGGCCGATGGTAGAGAAGTGGTTAGCAAAGGAACCAAGGTATCTCTTGGTGTAAGGGTAAAGACCCTGATCAAGGAGCTTGTTGATGACCTGCCTCTTGGTATGAAGGCTTCTTGCAGCGACATCCATGAGATGATCGAGCCTCTTATAGAAGTCTTCCTCGTCCTTTGCAAGATAAGCAATCCTTGGCATGTTGATTGTAACAACACCAATAGAACCCGTAGATTCGCCTGATCCAAAGAAACCACCTGATTTTTTACGGAGCTCTCTAAGGTCAAGACGAAGTCTGCAGCACATACTTCTTACATCGCTTGGTTCCATGTCGGAATTAATATAGTTTGAGAAGTATGGAGTGCCATACTTGGCTGTCATTTCAAACAGGAGCTTGTTGTTCTCAGTCTCGCTCCAATCGAAATCACTTGTTATAGAATATGTTGGGATAGGATACTGGAAGCCACGTCCGTTTGCATCGCCCTCGATCATGATCTCGATGAAGGCTTTGTTGACCATATCCATTTCCTTCTGACACTCACCATATGTGAAATCAAGCTCTTTTCCACCAACAATGCAGTTAAGATTCTTAAGGTCATTAGGAACCGTCCAGTCAAGAGTTATGTTAGAAAATGGCGCCTGTGTTCCCCAGCGGGAAGGTGTATTTACGCCATATACAAATGACTGAATGCACTGTTTAACTTCCTTGTAGGAAAGATTATCAACCTTCACAAAAGGTGCAAGGTATGTGTCGAAGGATGAGAATGCCTGAGCTCCTGCCCACTCATTCTGCATGATACCACGGAAATTGACCATCTGATTGCACAGTGTTGAAAGGTGACCTGCAGGAGAGGATGTTATCTTGCCGGGAACTCCGCCAAGGCCCTCCTGGATCAGCTGCTTAAGACTCCAGCCTGCGCAGTAGCCTGTAAGCATGGAAAGGTCATGGATGTGGATAGCAGCGCTTCTGTGAGCGTTTGCAATCTCGTC
>JAEEGL011291129.1_pt1 | contig 20013 bp, 12 predicted proteins | sample 9134231 | NCBI WGS metagenome assembly JAEEGL01 (sample SAMN16246548, study PRJNA631951) | gut metagenome | biome: gut microbiome; feature: rumen; material: fiber-attached | host: Bos | place: Iran: Karaj | collected 2018-10
CACGCCAAGCATGGCCGCAAGCTCCCGATAAGACGGAATCACGTCATCTGGCCGGTAGAACCCTCCGACAATTCCCTGTCGAAGGCCGTCCGCAACCTGACTCACGAGCGAACGTGAATCATTCTTGCTTACGTCAAATGGCAGCTCCTTTTTTATGGCACATCCCCTTTGAGGTGAAAACACGCCGCATATTATACTCAATATACCCATTCGTGTCAATGGGGACGCGACTCCAGGAGTCTCTCCAGTTTTATCGTGGCTGGCGAGGCGCCCTGCACCGCGAAAGTTGAAGCATTGGATGCCGCCCGAAGGAAACCTTCGGGCACTTCGCCGGCAATTACCGTAGCGAACGACTACGGCACCAGGCTACAGCGCGGCGAATATCGCGGCGAGGAAGTCGTCGTAGTTCTCCAGGGCGGGCAGGTCGGGGTTGGCCGCCCTGATCGCGTCCGTCGTGCGGAAGAAAAACCCCGCCTTCGACGCGCGTATCATGCCGATGTCGTTGAAGCTGTCGCCGGCGGCGATGGTTTCGAAACCACAGCCCTGAAGCGCCTTCACGGTCGTCAACTTGGACTGCGGGCACCTCTGCCGGTAGCCCACTATCTTGCCGCCCTCGCCAACGTCGAGCGTGTTGCAGAAGAACGTCGGCCAGCCGAGCTTGCGCATAAGCGGACGCGCAAACTGCTCAAACGTGTCGGAGATTATGACCACCTGCGTCCTCTCGCGCAGGGCGTCGAGGAACTTCCGCGCCCCGTCAAGCGGCTCGATTCCGGCGATCGCCTCCTCTATCTCGTGAAGCCCAAGCCCGTGGCGGTCGAGCAGTTCGATGCGCCAGCGCATCAGCTTGTCGTAGTCGGGCTCGTCGCGTGTCGTCCTGCGGAACTCTGGTATCCCCGTCTTCTCCGCGAACGCAATCCATATCTCGGGCACCAGCACCCCTTCCAGATCCAGACCGACTATGTTCATCTTCTTGCTCCCAACTGAAATCAGGGCTTCTTTCCGAAGTCGCCCTGGCGCCTGTCCATGAAAGACTTGTGCCCGTGGCGCTTGCGGTTGTTCATCTTCGCGAAGACGATGACCTTCGTCCACTCGGGGTGCGTCTTCAGAAGGTGGATGAGCAGCGAGTCCTTGCAGGCGCGCTCCACGAACATGACGCGCTAAGGTCAAGGGGGACTTGTCCCCATCGGGCTTCAGGGACCGAAGGAAGGACCTCCAGGATTGACGTCTGATGTCTGAAGTCCTCGATCGTTGCGGCAAAGGCTCGAGGGACAGTGAGAAAAGCCAAAAGGGACGCAGGGGCGGTCTCGCGTTATCCGTTGGCTGCGTGCGAGATGCCTTCCACGCCTGCAATGCGCCCCGGACTTGGCGTATAATTCGCGTCGGCCCCTCGAGGCAAAAGCTCCCCCAGCCCGCCGTGCATGTCAGGCTTGCGGCCTAGTAGATACGCCTGGGCGCGGGTCGGCAAGAGCTGCCATCTGCCGAGAGGGCCTTACTTCATCTCAATGCCGACGAGCCTGGGCTTGAGCACGTCCTCCCTCGGGTCGCGGCGAGCCTGCAGTCATGCCTGTGGACGCACTGGTCCATGCGCCCGTAGCCCCCTCTCTTGAACGACTCGTAGGTGTGCTTCCTGATCTCACGGGAGACCGTCGAGAGGCTGACGCCTATCCCATTCGCGATAGACCTTTCGAACTCTCTGGCCGCCCCATAGACGAAGTTGTCCCCCTTGATGGGACTTTCTTCTCTTGAGTTCTGTCTATGGCAGAGACAATGCAGCCTGGGAATAGGCAGAGGCTATAAGGGGACTGGAAGATTTCCTATTACCTTTGCGGACGCGAGATTCGCTATAATAGTGGCGCTTTCAACATGTTCGACATACGACTTCCAGAGTTGCGGCCTTATGCGTTCGAGGGGAACTTCGGACTGGAGAGAGAGTCGCTGCGAGTGACGGAGGCGGGACGCATGGCGCAGACGCCGCATCCGTTCCCTCCAGACCATCCTCGCATCGTCCGCGACTTCTGCGAAAACCAGACGGAGATCAACACCGGCGTCCATCCGACGGCGGATGCCGCGGTCGCGGAGCTGAAGGAGATCGACGCGCTGATCCGCGCGGCGATTCTGCCGCGGGGCGAGCGGCTTTGGACGAACTCCAATCCGCCGGCGAGTCTCCAGGAGGACGAAATCGTCGCGGCGAAGTTCGACGGACCCCTCGCAGGAAAGTCGACGTATCGCGACTACCTCGCGGACAAGTACGGCAAGGCTCTCATGGCCTACTGCGGAATCCACGTCAACTTCTCGTTCGGCAAGAGGCTGGTCGCGGCGTCGGGAGTTGACCGCGACGCGCTCTACCTCCACCTCGCGTCGCAGTGCATCAAATGGGGCTGGGCGATCGTTGCGCTCACGGCGGCGAGCCCGCGCGGCAGCTACTCAAGCGTCAGATGCTCGGAGCTCGGCTACTGGAACAAGTTCATCCCCATACTCGACTTCTCGAGCGTGAAGGACTACGCGCGGAGCATTGCGCGGTATGTGCTGGAGGGGCAGCTTGTCGCGCCGAGCGAGCTGTACTATCCGATTCGCCTCAAGCCACGCGGACAGAACCGGCTCCAGACCCTCGTCGAAAACGGCATTGACCATATCGAAGTGAGGTGCGTGGACCTGAATCCGCTGACGGGCGGACTCGTCGATGCGCGCGACGTCGAGTTCGTGCGGCTCTTCTTCCTTTGGTGCGCCGCGCAGCCGCGCGAGACGCTGTCCGCCGAAAAACAGGCGGAGTGCGTCGGGTACTTCAAGGCGGCGGCTCGGCTCGACTACGACTGGACGCCTGTCGGCGAGTTCGTCGAGCGGATGGAGGAGTTCTTCGCCGGATTTCCGGACGCCCGCGCTATCCTCGCGTTCGAGGCGGAGAAGGTGTACCATCCCGAAAGACGCTATGCGTGGATGGAGGCGTGCCATGTGTGAGATGCTCGGAATATCCGCAAACCGGAGAATCCGGGCAAACGACATTCTCCGCGAATTCTACTCCCACGCCGAACGCCATCCGCACGGATGGGGCCTTGCGACGTTCAACGAAGCCGGAGCCCCGGACATCGAGAAGGAGGCGATCAAGGCGACCGAGAGCGAATACCTCAGGAAACGCATTGCCGAGCCGATCGAGGAGAGCGTCCTTCTCGCGCACATCCGCCTTGCGACGGTCGGGCACCTCGAATGCCGCAACAGCCATCCGTTTTCCGCCGCCGACAACTGCGGACGCATCTGGACGCTGGAGCACAACGGCACGATCTTCAACGGCTCTAAGCTCAACCGCTACATGGGGCTGCAGTTCGGCTCGACGGACTCGGAACGCATCCTCCTGCGCCTCGTCGACATCGTGAACGAGCGGCAGATCAGGCACGGACGCTCGCTCGACGGGAAGGAGCGGTTTGCGGCGCTTGACGACCTGATCGGCGAGCTCGCCGGCGGCAACAAGCTGAACCTCCTCGTCTACGACGGGGAAATCCTCTACGCGCACACGAACTTCCGCGGCTCGCTGCACGTCCGCGACGACGGCGGCGCTCTCGTCTTCTCGACACAGCCGCTTTCCGGCGACGGCTGGAATCAGCTTCCGCTCACGCGGCTCACCGCGGCGAAGGACGGCGAAATCGTCCGCGAAGGCGCCGCGCACGGCAAGGAGTACGTCTACAATCCCGACGACTACCGCTTCCTCTACATGGACTTCGCCACGTTGTAGAGACTCCGTCCGTGCGGTATAATATGCGGGAGAGAGGGAGTAGGCAATGAACTATAAGTGGCAAGGGGTATGTCCCCATCGAGTTTTGAGTGGCAAGGGGTCCTCTCGTTTTCTGGTTGTCGCTCGTTTTTTTGTCGGTTGACAAAATTTCGTTTGCCGGTTGATGAAATTTCCTTCCTAGGAAACGAAAATTTCCTCCGGAGGTTTTCGCCGCGTCCGCGGCGGTTTCAGTTCTGTGCGCCGTCCGCGGCAGTTGCCGCGTTCGGCCCAGGGTGGGACTGTTCCGTTTCTGGCACTGGGACAGGGCTGGAATATTCCCAGTTTTTGACCCCCAAATGACGCGAATTTTGCGCCATTTTGAAACTTATGGGCCCAATCCAGTGAACCATGTTCATCCGGCACACGAAGGAAAGGTAGGAAAGCCAGAAAGTTCCTCTCATATCGCCTCGACGGAAAACTGCTCGTCGGCTTTGCAGTCCGACGGCTTCACTCCTTTGACGTCTGTCGCTTTTATGTCAACCTTCGGACCATAGTTGCGCAGCACGCCACCGTCAACGCCTTCGATCTCGACATTGGAAAGGTCAATGCTCAGATTCGCTCCGCGGACAAGCTCGCTCTGCTCATTCGCGAATGAAAGACGGCAGTTCTTCAGCGAGAGCGCCAGCGGAACCGCCGCGTCGCCGTATGCGCACAGAGGGAACTTCAGCCCGGTCGCCGTGACGTTCTCGAACGTGATGCCATCCATGGGCACGCCAGTCGACCAAACCTCGTTCCCCGAATAGTTGTACTGCAGGAACCTGTCTGCGCCGGAGACGCGGATGTTCCGCAGCACGATGTCGCCGGCGTTCTCCTTGAGTCCGTATCCGCTCATCGAGAAGTAGGTGAAAAGCGAGAGCATGTTGCGCCGTCCTTCCCCTAGCTCCCCTTCGCCGCCTTCCGTCTTCGCGGCGTCGGACAGGGAGCCGCGGAACGGAAAGTCGCACGGGCCGTGCACGACGCAGTTCTCCACAAGGACGTGCCTGCCGCCGAAGCGGAAAGCGCTGCACGCCGAAGAGATGTCGCAGTCGTGCACGTGAACGTTTGAATTGCCGAAGCCGGCCACCGCGTCGTCGCCGGTACGGAACCGGCACTTTGATATTTCAACCGAGTCGCACTGCCGCAAGTGGATTCCATCGTGTCCCGCATCTATCGCCAGATCTTCGAACCGGAGGTTTCGCCCCATTCTGAAGTGGTGAGACCAGTTGCCAGTGCGGCGCATGGTGTATCCACGAAAAACGCAGTTAGTCGCGTACATCGCCGTGATGCCGTGCGCGCCCCGGTACCCTTCCTCGCCCTCAGGATCGAAGGTGTTGCAGCCGTCTATCACGCTTCCCGGCTCGCCTACAATCGCCGCGTTCGTGGCGCAGTGCAGCCTGATCAGGGCACGGTACCAGTTCCGCATGTAGTCGTTGGGATCTCCGCTCCTGGGACGCGCCACCGGCTCAAGCGCGTCGTTCGCCCATCCGTCGTAGTCCGCCAGATTGCGCGACGCCTGAAGCACCGCGCCGGGACGAAGGAGGAGCGTCACATTGGACCGAAGCCGAATGACGCCAATCCTGTGTACGCCGGCCTCGACCTCCACGGTTCCGCCGCCACTGCGCCATGCATCGTCTATGCGGCTCTGAATGGCGGCGGTCTCAAGCTCCTTCGGCGCCTTGAAGCCGTCAAGGAGCGCGCGTTTGCGGGGGTTGTCGGCAGAGGGAACCATGTGGCCGATGTCGTCCCCCTCGTGTTCAACGCTCCATCCTGGCCATTCCCTGAAGGCATGGTAGGTCCAGTCCCAGCCGTATTCTTCGAATATCGAGATGCAGTCGCGGATGTACTCGGCGGCACCAGGCGCCCAGGCGACGGCGGAGAACTCGCCTACGTATATGCGTGCGCCGTGACGCATCTGGAAATCGCGCACAGGACGCAGCGTCCGCCGAAGCCACTCCTTGTCGACGCCCTTCGCGGCATCCGGGTAGACGAGTCCGCGCGCATTCTCCTTGATGCCCTGGTGGGTGTAGAGCAGGGGCTCGTACATGTGGACCTGGTAGATGACATTGTCGAGCGGCAGCGCCGCCATGTAGGCGTAGGCATCCGGAGCGGCCCACTGGTTGGACTCCACTATGACGGTGGTGTCGGGGTCGATTTCGCGGATTGCCGCGGCAGCGCGGCGTTGAAGCGCCCAGTAGCTCTGCGCCGACGGCCGTATCTGGTTCGGCTCGTTGCAGAGGTCGTAGCCGTAGACGACGTCGCCGCTGCCGCGCAGACGCGCGGCAATCTTACGCCATGATTCGACGAAGGCGTCGGCGTATTTCTGGTCGAAGAACATGTTCGTCTCGCCATAGCGAGTTCCGCCTCCGGGGAGGACATGGAGGTCGACGCAGACCTTCATCCCATGCTGCCGCGCCGCAGGAAGCACGGCGCGCACCAGCGTGTCAAGCTTGCCGTCCAGCCACCGGGCGAATTCAGCCGTGTCGCGGTTGTCGAACGGCTTGCCCCAGTTGCGCACCATCTGGAAGCGAACGAGCGTCGCGCCCCAGTCCGAAAGCGTCCGCCATCCGTCTTCGGACAACGGCTCTGGCGGCAGCATCACGCCTCTGAGCGGCGGCATGCCGCGGACGGACGCGGGGTAGCTGACCTCGCGGTCGTCGTCCGGCGGCTGCAGGTTGCGGAAGTCAACAATGCGGAATGACGAAAGGTCGAAATCAAAGCACCCGGCAGGATTCGCAATGCCAACCTCAACGGTCATTTCGTCTTCCAGCGGGCCGAGCGTGAGACACCACACTCGCGTCACAAGCGTGTCGGAGACAGTGGCCGTGCCCGACTGCTTCCGCCGTCCCCTGTGCACATGAAAACCCCCGCTCACCTCCTTCACGGCTGCGTCAAGGCGCAGTTCCCCGCCACCTTCGGCGCTTTTTCGCGAAAAGGGCACGGCAACATAGAAGTCGCGCAGGCCACGCATGGGCACACGCGCCGTCGCGCCGACAAATTCATTTGTCGTCGCGCCGAAGACATCGGCGTTGACAAGGAGGTGGCCGTCTTTGATCGCCGCGCCCGGCGTCGGCGTCCAGCTTATGGCCTCCGCCGACTTTGCGCACCAACAGACTGCGGCGCCGAAAAGCGCCGTTCGAAGAAGGCATGTCGCTTTCATCGGATCTCCTACCTGACGACGACCATAAATGCGCTGGAGTGACGCAGATAGATGGCATCGCCTTTATAGCGAACTTTCCAGCCTGCCGGCAAATTAGCGGATGCGAACCGACCTGAGTAGTTTTCGACGATTTTGTATGTCGTGGACGGCATTTCCTTGGAGAAGGCCGACATGTCCGCCACAGAAAGGGAAAGGCCGGAAATGTCCTGTCCGGGCGCGAATTTCACGCAGCCGCAGCCGCTGGCGTCGCCTGTAATCTCAAGCACCACGCCGGAAAGCGAACACGTCTTCGCGAATGTCAGAGTACCGTAGGTGTCGTCGAATTTTGGCGTAATGGAACGCGTAACCGTCAGCAAAGAGTTGTTGTCGATGCTTCCCGTGCCCTCCACGCGGGCGACTGTCTGAGCAACATCCATTTGCGCAGCGGTCGCGAAGCTTGCCGTCGTGCCAGGGCCGACCTGGAGCGTGGTTCCGGCGGGCAGGACGTTCGCCGTGCGACACAGGAGCGTCCCGTTCGGCCCTTCAAGGCGCGTCGGCCCGTTGTAGGTCGAGCCGGCGGCGGTCAGCACGACGAGGTTGCCGCCGGAGAGGATGCACGTGAGGCCTCCGTCGGTTTCGCCATCGGCGACACCGGACGAGAGCGCCTTCGGGAAGGAGATGCTGTTCCCGTTGGAGGTGTCAAACACCGCTCCGCCGGCCTCGACGAGGAACGATATGCTGTTCCAGGTCGTACCAGATGCGTTGGCGATGGCGTCGCCGTCACTCGATGTCCTCTGGAGCCGGCCTCCGTTGAAGTGAATCGCCCCGGCGCTGCCTTTGGTTTCTATCTGATTGACGCGCAGGACGCCGTTCGTGCAGAGAAAGAGTTCGCCGCCAGACCCAGTGCCGGTCTGGCTCAGGCGGAACGTGCCGCAGTGCAGGAGACCTCCGTCGCGCACCGTTACCTTGCCGGGGCTGCCGTAGGCGTTGAGGAAAAGGACGTTTGTCGCGATTACCGACCCACCGGCCACGTCGAGCTGTCCGTAACTCTGCGTTTCAAAGTATCGGGCGTCGCTCTGGCTGTTGACGAGTTCTCCGCCCGAGACGAGCATACGGCCAACACGCGTCTTGTATGCGCTTCCGTTGCCGACAATATAGATCGGGGCGTTGTCGTTGTCCGCAGCCGTACCCATTGCCACGCTCGTCCGCCCGCCGGAGATTTCCAGCTGGCTTAGCACTTTAATCTGTCCGACGCTGTTCGTGCCGGACAGTTTCGCCAAGCCAGTCCAAGTGGAGGCGTCCCGACCGACTTGAATTCTGGTTCCGGACGGCAGACCGTATGTGGCGTTGATGTCTCCCACGATGTCGCCCTTGATTGCGATGGGATCGCCAGTCGCAATCCAGAATGTGGCACCGTCAACGACCCGAATCGTCCGGTTCGCGTGAAGCGATTTCGCTCCATTCTCCGCGTAGAGAGCGACGTTACCGCCCTGCCAGACGATGTTCGTCTGCTTCTCAACTGGCACCGCGCCAAACGCCTTGTCGCCGATCGTGATGGCGAAAGGATTCAGGCTGGAACTTGATCCTTTCACCCATGTCCCGCCCGTATGGGTGTTCGCGGTTTTTAAATAGATGAATCCCTTTGCGTCGAAGCGGAGGCCTCCGCCGTTGTCGGTCAGCGGGACGTTGAATGTAGTGTTGGCGGTGCGGGCGAACCAGTCCGTCCAGGAGATTGTGCCCGAGCCGTTGAAGGTGTAGGAACTACCGCCGCCGGAAATGCCGTTCGCCGTACGGTTGCCGGTGACCGTGACCGTATGGTCGCCGGAAACGTCCTTTGCGAAGACCGCATCGCTGCCGTCCTGCCAGGGCCTTGGAGTCGATGAGGCGGAATTGGTCCAGCATGCCGTGGAATCGCCCCACGTGCCGGATGTCCCGCCAGTCCAGTAAAGCGTGTCGGACTGTGCCGTCGTGGCGGCCATTGCAGCAGCCAGCATGGCGGCGGCGCGTGTGGTTGTGGTTTTGGTTGTTTGGTTCATGGATTCTCCATTTGAGGTTGAAAGGTTAAATACGAGGTTGTACGCCAGCGCGCCAAGCGCGGCGATGCAGGCGAGCGCCAGCGCCAGAAGCAACGCCTTGCCGCCGTTTTTCTTCACCGCCGCGCCCATCTTGGCCGCAAGCGCCCTGCGGGCGTAGTGCAGGCGGCTCTTGACCGTTCCGGACGGAACCATCAGGATTCTGGCAATCTTCACGACGGGGATGTCCAGGAAATAGTGCATGAGCAGAACTTCCCTGTCTTCTGGCTCCAGCTTCTGCAAGGCGTCCCGGACAAGCGACCTGTCCAGATTGCGGTAGACTTCCTCATGCGCCTCCTGGTCATCGACGTCCGGGAGGTCTCCTGGATAGACTATGCTCTCGTTGGATTTCCGCCGGACGCTTCTCGACAGGTGACTCATCAGAATCTGGCACATCCAGCCGAAAAAGGCAGACTGCTCGAGGTAGTCGTCTATCTTCTCCACCACCGTGGCAAAAGTGGCGTTCACAAGTTCCTCAGCGTCTGACGAATCGTTGCAAAAGCGGCTGGCAAGGGCCATCAGCCCCGCCTTGTATTCGCTTTCGAGGCGTTTGGCCCCCTTTTCGCGATTCTGTCTTATTTCATCTACTACGTTCACTATAATATTAAAGCCGGAAAGACAGCATTCGGTTCAATCCTAACCCGACTTTTCCCCAAAAAAAGAGGAAACTCCAATGTTTCTACTCCGTAATTCGCGACCAGGGCTGCACGATCGTCGAAAACAGGCTGCGACGAGTCCCCTTACCTGACGAAGCCGAACGAGACTCCTCCTACTGGCACGGCGTCTTTGTCGCAAGCGACGAGATACACGCCGACCTGCAGATGCCGGGTTCGCGGCACGTGCCCTTCGCCTTGACCGGCGGCGACATCGCCCGGAACTCGGCGACCTTCTGGTCGGCTTCCAAGGCGTTTAATCTGGCGGGGCTCCAGACTGCGGCTGTCGTCTGCGCGAACCCCGACGCGCGTGAGCGCATCCGCCACGCGCCTCGAAGACGGCGTGGTATGAGTGCGAAGGATGGCTGGACGAATTGAACGGCTATCTCCACAGCAACTACTCGGCTCTGAGGTTATTCGTTCGCGACCGTATGTCGGCGCTTAAAGTCGCGAGGCTGGAGGCGACGTATCTCGCATGGGTGGACGCCACGCCCTTGGGCATTCCGTCCTCCGAGCTCGCCCGTAGCCTTGGACACTGGGCAAAGGTCAAGTTCTCGCCGGACGCGATCTACGGCGAAGAGAATGGCGCGGCCTACCTTCGAGTCAATCTTGCCTGCCCTCGCGCAACGTTGTTTGAGGCGCTTGCAAGAGCGACGGACTTTCTTGGCACCTTGGCATAGCGCCTGTCCGAAGGCGTGCGTCACAATCCAGACACGTGTGTCGCGTAGTCGGCGCGTCCGTTGAGAATACCGACTATCGCGCAAACACCCTGTCCGCGAAATCTAGCATCCAGCGCCAGTCGTAGCCGGAAATGCCGTGCTGCCCGCCGCGCCGAACATAGCCGAGATGCGCACCTATGCAAGAGCTGTCGTAGTTGTCCGGGAACTCTCCTTTCGGCAGGCCCTCCTTGCCGAGAAACTCCCAGACCGGCGAGGCGGCGCGGCACGAAAGCCATTCGCCCTTCGCGTCGAACCATCCGTTGTTGAAGCCCTCGACCAGAAGCGCCCGCGGCGCAATTGCCGCTACCAGAAGGTGCTGGTCGAACTTCATCGCCTGCTCGTTGTCGATGTACTTCGCATACGCCCTGCAGTACCAGTGCGGGAACATCGCCATTTCCGTGGACACGTTCTCGCCGAAGTCGCGCTTTGCAAGCGGCACCCCTCCGCCGCCTGTCTGATTCGGCACGCACACCGCGAACCGCTCGTCACGCGCTGCGGCAAGAAGCGCCGCCTTGCCAAGTCTGGAGCATCCGGTTACGACCGACTTCGCCGCGTCCGCCTCGGGTATCCGCTCGACAAGGTCGAGCCCCCGCGATAGCGCCCACGCCCACGCGCCGAGCGCAGTCGTGTTGTCGGTGCGGGACTCGTCGCGCCTGGGCCAGAGTTCGAAGACGTGCGTGTACGCAAGCTCCTCCGGATCGCCCTTCTTCACCTCGACGTCGGGCGAAACCTGGGCGTAGCAAGCCGTCAGGAGCGCATATCCGCGGGAGACGATGTATTCCGCGGGAACGGTGCTGCGCGACTGCGAGCGCCTGAGAGCGCCGCGGTCGGACTCCTTCTGTCCGCGGCCGCCGGAGCCGTCGTCACGGAACCATCCGCCTTCTGTGAGCGGCACCTCCACGTCGTCCAGCACCGCATGGTTGCCGCGGAAGTTCAGCATGAGGACGACTGGCGCCTTTTCGCGGTTCTCGCAGGCGACGCGCACGTCGTTCGTCTCCGGGAATGTCCCGGCTATGCGGTTAGGAAGGACTAGAAGCCAGTCGACGAACGGGCCCGACTTGTCGGCCCTGAACCACATTCTGTACTGACGGCGTATCGCAAGCCCCGCCAGCGTCGAACCCTCCTCGCGGAGCTCCGCGACCACCTTCTCGGGCGCAGGCGGCGGCTGACCGTACATCTCCCGCGCGAAGATGCCGAGAATCTCCTTTCGGCGCGCCGGCCATTCCGATGCGTCCTTCAGCCTTCTGCCGTCGGCAAACGCGAGCGGATCCTCAAGCGAATACGGCGCGACCTTCGCCTCGTCGTAGTTGGGCGCCCTCGCAAGCGCCGCCGCCGCGCAAAGCGCCACCGCAATACTCGTCAGACTTGTCTTCATTTCACCCTGAGCTCCCTTTTGAGGCAATTATACCAAAGGGGGCCCAGACCGCACCACGCCCCCAAACAGGGGCGGTATCTGGCTTGGTCAGTCTCTAGGACAAGTCACAGGCGGCTGTTCGCCCTTTGACCAGACGTGCGCCGATGCGACACGAACGCGGCAAGTTGCGCTTGCGCGGCTAATCGTCGAACAGCGGCTTGCCCGCTGCATCGCGCCTGGGCTGGAGGATGAGGTTTGTATTAGGCAGAAGCACTTTGTACAGTATCATCATGAGGGCAAGCGAAACCACCGCCAGGACAGCGTTGAAGACAAAGATGACCGTCCCCAGGTCGAATGAAAGTCTGACCTTGTCCATCGCGGCAAGAATTCTTGGGATGCTTTGCAATGTAAGGCAAATGGCGATAGGATAGGCAATGCCGCTGAATCGGGCGATTGCGACGATCAAATCGAGACCTGTGTCGGCAGAAAACGGGTGACCCCCGTCTCCCATTCAGTCCACGCGTACTGATTGTAGATGTCCTTTTTGGACTCGCCCTTCGCGATGCGCCGTCTAATGTCCTTCAGAAGCTCTTTTGTCGTCATGAGAGCATTATATCAGATTCTCGGCCCTTCGGGCTTGAGCTATGCACCCCTTCTCAATCGGACGCTCAAAGGTCACCAGAACGTCAGGCGAACGGTAGCGCTACCGTTTGTCTGTCGGTAGCGTTACCTTCGTCCGCTGTGTCCGCGGTGGTTTCGGCGTGAGTGAACTGACCTTGCTCTGCCTGTGTACGAGGCGTTTCCTTACGGTGTACGCGGCATCCCCTAACGGTGTACGCGGCATCCCCTGCCTGTGTACGGATGAGTTTTGACGTCACTTCAGTGGTGAAGTGACGTCAATATACCATTGAAGTGACGTCACTTCTATGGTATATTGACGTCAAAACTCCCCCGTACACGCCTAGCAAACGCCGCGTACATCATTAGGAAACACCGCGTGCACAGGCTGAAAACGCTCAAAACACCACGGGAAAGAGCGAAAACGCGTGGATACGTAGCATTGGGGCTATTGCTGTTGCGCTTAGTGCGGCGGGGACAGTCCCCACGATGCGTAGGCGGCCTTTGCCGAGAGGGTCACTCCATTCCGCGCGGCTCGAACACGGCAACTGCGCCGCCCTCGTCGCACAGGGCGAAGCTCTCCCGACCGCCCTTGCGGACGCTGCGCACGGAGACGGAAAGCGCCTTGGCATCAGACGGAGTCTTCGCCGGATCGTCCGCGTAGACGGTCATCTTCCATTCGCCGTCGCCAAGGAAGCCGAGGTCAAGGTCGACCGTCCTCGCGCGGACTGTCGTCGCGGCGAAATAGAACCTGCCGTCGTGCGCCTCGCGGACAACCGCGTAGAACTCCCCGCATCTGCCGGCGACAGGACGCGTGTCCCTCCACGCGGCAGGAAGGCCGCGCAGCGCCTCTATTCCGGCCGCGCCGCGATAGCGCTCCGGCCAGTCGCAGAGCGTCATGACAGGAGAGTCGAACTGGACGCACTGCGCGATCGAGTGGGCGCGCGTTCCCATCTCCTCCGCCCAGTGGGGACAGCGGTCCGTCTCGTCGCCGTAGCGATGGCCTTTCGCGGCCTGCGGCACGAAGTCCCCCGAATACACGTTGCCGAACCCGCCTGGCGTGTAGTCGGCAGGGCCGAGCAGGAACCTTGTGAACGGCAGCGTCGCGCAATGCTCGGGCGTGTTCCTGCGGTTGAAGATGTTCATCTCGTTCCCCAGAACGGCCTCGCGCGTTATCATGTTGGGCCATGTGCGCTCCGCGCCCGTCGACTTGAACGACCCGTGGAAGTTGACCATGATCCCGTGGCGCGCGGCCGCGCGGCAGACGCGCTCGCACCAGTTCACCATCTCCTGGTCCTGACGTTCGAGGAAGTCCGTCTTCACGCCGACGACGCCCCACTTCTCAAGGCGCGAGAACGTCTCCTCGACGCCGACTTCCTCGATCTTCATCCAGTGTATCCAGACCCATATGCCCACACCCCTCTCCTTCGCGTGCGAGACGATTCGCGCAAGGTCGAACCCCTTCCGCGGCTCAAGCCGGACGTTGGGGCCGTGGTTTGGACGCCGCGCGAAGCCGTACCATCCGCCGTCGATCGTGTGGTACGGCCAGCCCATCTCCGAGGCGAAATCGACGAGCTTCAGCGTGAGCTCCGTAGAGAGCGAGTTGTTCGACTCGACCCACCAGTCCCACGTGCTCGCGCCAGGCTTAACGAACGAGAAGTCGATCGACGGGTCCGGCGGAGGGTTCAGGTTGACTATCATGTCGTTCCTGCGGAGAAGGTCCAGCTCGTCGTCCCCGACGATCGCGACCCGCCATGGGCTTACCGCCGGCGCGGTCGCTATCACAGCCACGTCCGCCGTCGCCGCAGGGCTCGGCGGTATCTTCGAGAGCGCCGCGACGAGCCGCGCGTCACCGTCGCCGCTCGCCGCGCGGTAGAAGAGCCCCGCCCAGTTGGAGAGCGCCGCCTCGCACAGCGCAATCGTGGCACCTCGCGTTTCAACAAGAACAGGCATGCCGACGTATCGCGTCCCGTCGACCGCCGCGAGCGAGCCGCGCACAAACGGCTCCTCCTGCGAATTCCGTTCGCCGGCGTATGTCGTAGTCCACGCCATGGCGTCCTGATCGAAGCGCCATTCGGTAAGCTCATCCTTTATCTGAAAGCCGTCGAAGGCGGCCTGGCTCGGGAACATGTAGCGGAAGGCCACGCCTTCGTCATACGCCCTGAACACGATGTCCATCCGCCGCGGATGTCTCTCGGCGTCCGCTTTCCCGAGTTCGGTGCGCGCGGCGCGCGCCTCAGCCTCCTCAAGTTCGACGACAAGTTCGTTGTAGCGGTCGCGCACCTTGCCGCGCCGGTAGAGCGACGTCGCCCATGTCGTGTCGGCGCTTGAGCGCCGCGCGCCGACGACTCTCATCGCCGAAAGTTCCGCGGCGTCTTTGTCGCAGCTGTTCCCGACCGCGAACCTGAACCCCATCGCAGACGGCTTCACCAGCGTCTTTCCATCGCGAAGGAGCGACCAGCGCATTCCCCCGTCGTCCGCGCTGAAGACGGCCTGGAGCCTTCCGTCGGGCGATGCAACCGTCAACGGATCCGAAAGGGCCGAAGCCGGCGTCGCCGCGAAAAGCGCAGCGGTCAGCACAAGCTCCAGCATGACAGCATTGTTCCTCATTGTACCCTCCTCTCACTCAAGATCCCGGGCATTGCCAAGCGGCCCCGCGCTCGCGCACGACAGAACCGCACCGAATACGAGACGGCGGACAGCCCTTTCAGAGTTCCTTCTCCCTTCGCCCTTCCGCCATCAGCACTGCGGGATTGGCGACGAACGCCTTCTGGTTCTCTGCCTCTTCCGGCGACTCGGGCTCAGTGCCCCATGCACTGCTCCACGTGTCGACGAACGCGCACCTGACGCCCTCCGCAGTCGCGGCGCGGTGCAGATACGACCAGAAGTCGCTGCGCTTCTTCTGCCCGCCCGCCTCGGAAATGCAGACGACCTGCCCGCGCGGCTCCGCGAACGACGTAAGCAGGCGAAGCTTGCGAACGGTCTCGGCAAGGCTCCTCTCGACCCTCGCGTCGTTGCCGTGCCCGATCGAGTAGTCGTCAATGCCGATGATGTCGACGTACTCGTCGCCCGGATAGTACGCAAGGAAGGTGTTGTCGACGTCCCCTTCCCTGCCGAAGTCCTTCCACGTCTTGTCAGGGGTGTACGCATAGAGGATCTGGCCGGGGCACGCCTTACGCATATAGTCCGCCTCCATCCGGCAGAGGCGGCGGAACTCCTCGGTCGTGCACGACGTCCGTCCCCACCAGAACCAGGCGCCGTCCATCTCGTGCGGAAGGCGCAGGACGACCGGTATCTTCTCGCCCGTCTTGTCGTCGACGAGTCCGTTGAAGAAGTCCGCGACGTCCTTGAGCGAGGCCATGTACCACTCGCGCGGATTCGCGAACGGCGCGCGCGTCGTCCTGCCGTCTATGTCGCCCGTTCCGCAGGGCCCTCCCGTGCCGTCGAGTATCTGCCTGACGACGTTGGTGTTCACAAGCTCGTCCCTGAACCGGTAGGACGCCTGGGGGAATCCGTTCGTGCAGTACGGATGGTCCATGTGCCAGTTGAAGACCATGACGGCGCCCGACTCTGCCCAGAGCTTCTTCGCCGCAGCGGTGAGCGCCGCGCGGTTGACCGCGTAGTAGCGGTCGGAATGCCACGTGCCGACGACCATCGCGAGGTCGGCATAGTTGAGAAACGCCTGCCGTCCGCCCGAGTACTTCAGGTAGTCGCGCGCGGGCTTCACCTCGCTCGGCGGCCTGGGAAGGAATGCCCCGTCCCGCTCCACGACGTTGCGAACGTCGCCCGAGCGGTTATGGTGGTCGATCCACTGATACGTCCAGGCCCAGTAGTAGTTCGGCGACGCGCCCACGGCCAGCAGCTTCGCCTTGAGCCTCTCCGCCGGCGACCCGTCTGACGAGAGGAACTCCGCGGGCGCCGCGATGTTGCGGCCGCCCTCGACGCGCACCTTGCCCGCATACGGAAGCGGCGGACAGGGCGGATTGTCCCAGACGACCTTGTTGCCGCGGAACGTCACGTCGCGCCCGTTGCGCACGGCCATGAGATTCCCGCGCGGATTTACGAAGGTGCAGTTCTCGACCAGTATGTCGCCGAGCGCGTCGTCGGACGGCTTGACCGCGCGGCCGGACTTCCTGTTCTCGGCGACCTTCGCGGCAAGGTCGGCGTTGGAAAGCGGAAACGGCTCCGGGTCGTACGACGGCGGAATCGCGATCTCGGACATGATCTGCGTGCAGGGGCCGCGCTCCTTCCTGATGTCGAGGCAGTTCTCGAAGCGGCAGTTCCTCACGACGATGTTCGTGCAGCCGATCCCCTCGCACCAGACGTTGTAGGTGTAGCACGAGAGAAGGAAGATCGGACGGCCTACCATCGGACCGAATATGCAGCCGTCGAACGTGGCGTTGCTGCCGTTGAAAAGCCCGCGGCTCCACGGATTGTGATGGAAGCGGCAGTCTTTGACCAGGAAGTTCTCGGTCGCGAAGTCGGCGTCCATCAGGACGAACAGCATGCCCTTGGGCTCGGGAAGGTCGCGGTCGAACGTGATCCTCTCGCCTTCGATCTTCACGATCGTCCCGACCCAGCCCGTGTCGGCGAAGCTCTCCTCTCTCAGCCGGATTCTCGAGCCCTTCCTGAAGAGCGTGTAGGCAACGCCGCGGTTGTTTACGACCTCGACCGTCCGCGCCCCGCGCTTCATCGCGATCTGCGTGCGGTCGTGGTAGTTGAAGTGGTCGTCGACGTGCATCGATATCTCGCAGCCGACCATCTTGCCGTAGCCGAGCGACTGCGCGACGTGGTAGGCGTCCGCCGCGGACGTGCAGGGACGCTTCTCGCCGGGCTTCTGGCGGATGTTGAAGTTGACGAGCTGCCAGTACTTCTGCGAGCCGCGCACCTCGACCGCAAACCCCTTGCACGCCCACAGGTCGACGTTGCGCAGCGTGAAGTGGCGGTTGGAGGTGAAGACGAATCCGTTGAGCCCGTAGTAGCTGTGCGAAAGCGCGAACGTCCCGCCGACGTCGATCTTCTTCGTGAACTCCCTGTTCCGTCCCGGCCTGTATCTGGCCTCCGCCTCCTTGGCGAAGTATCCGTAGTCGGGCTTCACAAACGGCCAGACGCGCAGCCGCGTGGGCGAGAGCCATTCGCTCTTCGTGCCGATGTGCCCCAGCGACGAGCCGAAGTAGCCGGGCTCGCCGAAGCTGTCGTCCATTCTGCCGCCGCATCTGTCGGCGGACATGGCCGTGAGCAGCTTGACGGGGACGTGCCCCGGATAGTCGGGATGCGGCCTGTCGAACTCGAAGTCGGCGTACGACGCGCCTTCCGCCTCGTCCTCGTGCTTGCCCACGCACTTCACCCACGAGGCGAGCGGAGCCTTCTCCCAGTCCCAGTCCATGTTGAAGTTCTCGACGAGCGTGCGCTGGCAGTTCTGCACCTCGACGTTTCCTGCGTCGTAAAGCTGGTCGGCCTGGTGCTCCAGCGGCGCATGGTCCCTGCGGAAGACGAGCGTCGCACCCTTGCCGTCGAAGGTGAAGTCCGTGAACCCCTCGATAATGATTCCCCTCTCGCCCTTTGTGCGCTCGAAGCACCGATAGGTCCCGGGCGCGAGCTCAACCCTGCTCGCGCCTATCCTCTTCGCCTCCGCAAGCGCCGCGGTGATGGCGCCGATGTTGTTCTCGTTCGCCTCGGAAAGGCCGAAGTCCGTCGCCTTGACGACGGGACCTTTCGTCGCACGCGGCAGCTCCACCTCGAAGTCCGGGCATCCCGTCGGCTCTGCGAAAGCCGTGGTGAATGCTGCCAGCGTTGCCAATGTCGCCGATACGAGTTTTCTGTTCTTCCGCATTTTCATCTCCCTTCGCAAATGTCACGGACGCTCACTTTCGCGTCCTTCCCCGGCATGCAGGGCCATGGGGGCTGACCCCATAGTAAGTCCGGTTGTTCCTGAGTGCAAGACCGCCCACGCCGTCGGCGATCTCGACAAGTGGCTCCGCAGCTCCCTCTGGCCGCACGAAGACATTGCCCTCGAATGTCACGTCCGTCACGCGCTCGACGCGGGCGAAGCCTGAGTTCTCCCTTGAGCGGCCGCGCTTTCCCGTGAGAACAATGCGGTTGTTTCTGAACTTGAGCCCCGTGCCGAAGCGCAGATCGGCGAAATAGCCAAGCGAATCGACGAACTCGCAGTCTTCCACAAGGATGTCGGATATGAAGCGGCGGTTCAAGCGCTCCGTCTTCACGTTCTCAGGGCAGCCAAGCCACGTCACGAAATCAGCGCCAAGCGAATAGTAGGACCCAACAAGTTCCCGCACGCAGTTCCCCTCGAAACGGCAGTTCCGCACGACTACGTTTGTGGTGCCCATTCCCTCGGCCCACCACTTGAGCGTATAGTCCGCGATGCACCTTAGCGCGTCGCCGTTAGTCCGGCGGAAGACGCAGTTCTCAACCGTCGCGTTCGACGCATTGACGAGCGTGCGCATCTCCATGTCCTCGAACGTGCAGTTGCGTATGATGACGCCGTCCGAGGATGCCGTGCGGTCAAAGACAAGGAAATACCCTTCTTCCGGGTTGGACGCCGGAAGATCGCGGTCAACCAGGATCGTCTCACCTTCCGTTCCGACGCACTTTCCCTTCCACCCTGTAGGGTTGTAGCCGGGATCGAGAAGTTCGATGTCGTTTCCGACGCCGGGACGGAAGTACCGCGCACCGCGCTCTAAGACGACTTGCAGCGTGTGCGGTGCGACCTTCTTCGCCACCGTGAAACGGTCATGGACGTTGATCGCATCGTCCTGTTCGAGTTTTACTGTCAGGTTGTCGATGATGGCGTTCCCGTGCGAACGGACAAAGTGAATGGTGTCGGCGGAAGAGGAAATCGGATGCCGCCAGTCGCGCGGCGCGACCGTGACGTTCCTGATCCGCCAGTTCCGCTGTGTTCCGCCCACATAGACGGCGTGTCCGAAGCATGACGGAATCTCGACATCGTGCAGCTCGAAATCCTCGTTTGAGACAAGCGTAAAACCGCCCTTGCCGTAATAGGCGTGGGCGAGGCGGTATGTCTCGCCGGTTTTGTGCTGCCGAACGCTGTCCCGGTTCTGCTTCGTCGAAAACTCGCGTTTGTTCGGACCCGTCCAGCGCACAAGTCCCGGCTCCTCGACGAACGGATATACCCTGACGCGTGTAGGCGAAAGCCAGCGCGTCCTGCACCCCATCTCGCCCTCGTACGATCCATGCCAAATGTGCGGGCCGATCCGGAACCGCCGGAAGTCCTCCGTCATCGGCTGCGAATGCTGGATCGGAAACGCCTTGCCGTAGTATGGATGCCGCTCGCCACAGCCGACGAGGTCGTAGTCGATATAGGACTCGTTGTCTGCATCGTCCACGTGCGTCGCCGCGACCTTGGCGCAAGTCGCAAGCGGCATGGTGCGCCAGTCCCAGTCCGTCACCATGTTGCCTATCCTCATGCGGCGGCAGTTGCGGATCACGAAGTTCGCGCCCGCCCCGTCATGGTCCCAGGAAGGTTCGATCGGATCCCGCAGCGCACGGCGGAAAACGAGTTCCGCGCCGCATCCGTCAAGTTCGAAGTCTTCAAACCCGTCAATCACGATGGGGTCGCCGAAGCAACGATAGACGCCGGGCGCGAGCAGGACCTTCGCCGCGCCGACGCGCTTCGCCTCGCGCACTGCCGCCGCAATCGCCGCACCGTTGTCGTCGTTCGTCACCGAAAAGCCGAAATTC
>JAEEGL012571451.1_pt1 | contig 20013 bp, 19 predicted proteins | sample 9134231 | NCBI WGS metagenome assembly JAEEGL01 (sample SAMN16246548, study PRJNA631951) | gut metagenome | biome: gut microbiome; feature: rumen; material: fiber-attached | host: Bos | place: Iran: Karaj | collected 2018-10
CAATCGCACTTCTATTAGCTATTCCCCATCCCCCATTTCCATTAAATGTTGATTTAACTCCATTTACTACAAGAAAAGGTCCAAATTCAACAGCTCTATCCATTCCATCAGCTCTTGCTTGTTTAGCACTACTCTTTGTAAGCATTAGGACATTATCTTTAGTAAATCCTATAAGTCCTCCACCTTTATTAATCTTTCTACCTACATAATATACTTTTCCATCTTTAATAGATGTACCAGTATTTCTATTACCATAACTATTGTATACACCACTAGCATTCATAGCGACATATGCATTCTTTCTTTTAGCCATTGTTGATAGATATTCACCAGATCCACCAAATTTACTTGAAAATACTAATTCTACATCAGCTGGATCATAGATAACAATCATGTATCCACTCCATCCATCACCAGATATTTTGACATATTTATATACATCATTTCCTTCATCTTTTTCAAGTACTTGTTTTTCATAACTTGATGAATAAGTTCCACTACCAAAATCAGGATTAAAAGTAATAATACTAGTATTTGTTCCCTCATCAGATTCAATTATTTTATTATTATCAAGAACTTTATCTACCATTTCTTCACTATATAATACATATGCAAAATATTTATGATTCATAGTAGTCATAGCTGTTGTTACTAATAAATCTCTAAAATATGATATTGGACCATATGCTAAAAAGAAACATATTACAGCACATATGTCTATAAATATAACTATTTTAGCTACTAAACTAACTTTTCTTTTCTTTTTAGTTCTTTGTATCATTTCCTTGTTCTCTCTCATCTGTAACTCCTAATACATATGGATCATTTAATGTTCCTTTTCCTTCTTTTATTTCCATATCAGATTTTAAATAAAATGAACTTCTAATATTATATTCACTTTTTATTGAATCAGCATAAACTTTTCCATCAGAAGTAATAACTTCAATAACATCTGATGATTCAATTCCTCTAGAAATTGTTAATATATTGTTTAAATCTTGAACATACATATCAGCTAAAGATAACATACCTATCTTCATACTAACACTAGAAACATATTTATTAGCATAATCTAAGTTACCTAATTCAAGATTACCAATATACCATTTACTTTCAACAATCTTATCACTATGTTCAATACCTTTCAAATATTCACTATTTAAATATTTACCAATAGTATTGCTCTTAGTTGAATATTTATTATTGCTACCACCAAATGCCTTTGTCATATTTCCTTCATCATCAGAAAGTACATTAGCACTAGCAACTTTAGTAGTTTCTTCTGTTCTATTAACTACTTTATAAACATCATTATTAAATTTAACATAATTTCCAATATATACATCACCTAATGTTTTAATATCATGTTTTTCAATAATATATGGATTTTCTAAAGTACCCTTCCCACTAATCAATTCTGTATTATGATTAATTGTTATTACAGGTCTTACTCCATTAATACTAGCAATATTCTTAATAACACTAATATCTCCTTCAGGAGTAATATAATATACTTCTTTATTACTATTTATAGATGCTAAATAGTAACTTTCCCCATTATTTAAATAACTTGATTTTCCGCCTGCTTCTTTATAATCATATAAAGAAAGTAATGTAATTCTATTATCATCATTTATTTCATGGCATTCTATTTTTTCTAAGTTATCAATATTATCTATACAAAGATTAGTATAATCTAATAATTCAGTATTAAATAATGAGTTTTCAAATATACCACTATGATTTTTATCTGACATATTTAACCATTTATTAATATATGAATCATTATATCCATGTTCTAAACCTGAATACATTAAAGTTACATTCTTTTCACTAACTGCATTTATATTATTTTTAGAATCAATACCAATTATTCTATAAATATTACCAGAGTAAGAAATATAATTATCTTTAACCTCTCCTTTATATCTACAAACAGTAGTATCCTCATCGCAAACTAAACCTTTAGTTAAATCAACATAACTTCTTTTTTTCATTAAAGCATCAACTAAAAGAGTTGTATTCTCTTCACCAACAGGTTTACTATGCTCTAATTTATAATATTTTAATAATCTACCAGTATAAAAACCAATAATTATTACAATTACCAAAATATTTATACATAATATTACTCTTCCAATTCTTAGTCTTCCTCTTTTAGCCATGGTAAATACTCCTAATCTCCAAAATCATTTTGATATGCTATTAAACTAGCATTAATAACTCCATCTACCCCACTGAATTGATCTACTATATTAGTATCAACTTTTCCATTATCTTTTAAATCTAATTCTATTGATAATTCAACTTCTTTACCAAAGATTGATTTACTTCTAACTTTAAATCTATGTAATTTCTTTAATCTAGCAAGAACATCTTGATGAGCTTTTTCATTATATTTAATAACTAATAAATATCTATTAGATACTCTGAATCCCATTAAGTATGACATGAAATATAATACTCCTATTAGTAGTGAAGCTACTATTGAAGGAACATATAATCCAGCTCCTGTCATAATTCCTGCAGATATACCCCAAAACATAAAACTTGTATCAACTGGTTCTTTAATAGCTGTTCTAAATCTTACAATAGATAAAGCACCAACCATACCTAAAGAAAGTGAAATATTTGAACTAATTGTTCTAATAATCATTGCAGTTACCATAGCAAGCATAATTATACATAATGAATATGCTTTTGAATAAACTACACCAGTATAAGTCTTTCTATAAACATATACTATAAATAAACCAATAGCGAATGCTATTACTAATGATAATAACATTGATCCTACTGATACTGTACCAGTAAAGTTCTCAAGTACAGATTTTTTTATTGTGTCTACTACACTCATTTTTACACACTCCTTATTTTATACTTCTACATAATGCAAACTTACTAACTGCTTCTCTACAAGAAGGAATATCATTTAATATATTTGCTATATGTAATGGTAATACTTCATTAAATTTAACTTCTAAAACTTGTTTACCTTTTTCATCTAAATTATATGTAGGCATTTCATTATTAAATAAATCATAATTATATAACCCACTCTCTATATTAGAATCAAATGTTATCCTAACATCACTTACTGGATAAGTGAATGCTATTCTATGATATCCAACTATTATTGATGGAATTAAACCTTTAGTTTTAGAATCATAAATAAACTCTTCTAATAAACCTTTTGGTTCTTCAATTTCATCTAGTTTACCTTCTAATATTTTACAATATATGTCTTCTGAAATCAACATTTGTTCTTTAGCAGTATAGTTATTATGTTTCATTTTTTTCTCAAGTCTTATGAAGCTTCTATCATCATTATATATTCTAATTCTATACTTCTTTCTATATAAAACCCCATCCATTTTTTCATAATATGATTTAGATTCTCTATCATCAAAATACAAACTCTTTATTACATATGAACCATCAGTATAATATGCATTACTATCTTGTTGCATTATCAATGATAATTTTTGTTGTAATACTTTAGCAGCACTATTAGATATCTTAAATTTTAATTCATGTCTATATTTATACTTCTTACCCATATTAATCACCAAAATATTTCTTATATTCAGCATTTGATAAATTAAAGAATGATTTAGCTTGACTCTTCATATAAGAATTCCTTTTCTTAGCAAAATTTTTAACATAATTAATATTAGTTTTATATCTAGAATATGAAATATTATCCCATCTTTCAAGATTTCTTTTTATTTCATCTTCTCCTACTTCTTTAACTATTTCATCTAATCTCTTGCTAACTGTATTATAATTCCAAGTATTTTTTAAATTATAAGATAATCTTTCTAAGAATACTTTCTTAAACTCACTACTCTTCATCATATTTCTAAGTAATGTTGTTGGGAAGTTCCAACCACCCATTCCAGAAGCTCTTGTATAGAATGTATAATAATTAACATTAACATTATAATAAGCAGAATCCATATCATAGAATACAAATTTCCATTTACCATTATCAACATCTGGATTAGAGAAATATCTAACATTTAATATATCATAGTTAGATGCATATATTTCTGCTATCCAGAAATCACACATATTTTCTACATCTATTTGTTCCTTAATTTTAGCATAATTATTTTTATTAGATAATGAATTATTTGTAATCCAATTAATCATACTATTATATTTTTTATTAGATCCTGTTTTAACTTCACCATCTACTCTTAAAATATCTGTATTTGATTTAGTAGCTGATACATTATAATGATTAGCTACGAATGTTTCATCTATTTTTTCACGTAAGAAATACAATCCCCAATATTTACCATTAACATAAACAACAACAGGTTTATATGCTTGAACATCTACCTTAGTATATTGCTTCATAAGTGATGTTGCCATTATATCTCTAATAAGTATTCTTTTAGACCATTCAAATTCATCCTGAGATCCAGTTCTAAGAATTAATGAATTATATACTGAACTATCTACATCATCAAACACTTTATAATTTAATTCAGCTGGTCCAAATTGCTTTTTAAATTTTAACTCATAACTCTTTTTTCTATAACTTCTTGTAGACCCACCAAATAATTTAAGTCCAGCATCTATTTGAAATCCTCCACCATCTTGTTCTAACATCTCAGCATTAACTTTTTTAGTTATTGTTGATTCTGTAGATGTATGAGAATTAATAGTACTAAAATCACTTTGATTTATTGCTAAACTTATTACATCTAATTTATGATTTTCATTAACTATATAAGAGTATGTTTCAACTTTACTTTTAAGTTTTCCACTATCTTTACTCATAATTCTTAAAACAGTAGTCTTCTTAATAGTAAGAGGACTACTGTATAATTTTGAATCTGTAGTTGGTGTTGAACCATCTAAAGTATAATAAATTTTTCCACTTCCATTAAGAGCAACTTCAAATCCACTAGAATTATTAAATATTCCACTTTTTACTGAAGCATTTGGTGCATATGATACAGAAGCAGTACCACTGCCATTTTCACTTCCAGGAGTTGGTGTACCAAAATAATATGCTCCATAATTAGTTCCTTTTCCATAAGAATAACCTTTAGGAATATCATTTAAGAATAATGTATCTATTATTTTTCTATCTTTTGATAAATAAATACTTTCTACATCACCTAATTTAAATCCTGCATGTTTATAAGAATTATTAGATAAGTTTTCATCACCTGAAGCCATTATAATATAGTATTTTCCACTTTCTAATTCTTTGTTAGGTAATTTATATGCACATATATCATTAGTTGTAGTGCTCAAACAATATTCACTTAAATTAACTGTATCACCAGAATTATTATATAATTCTATCCAATCATAGTAATTTCCACCATTTTGTTTTAAATGAGAATAATTTGAATTCATTGCTTCATTTATTACTAATGTTTTAGGAACACTCATATATTTCTTTTGAAAACCTTCAATTCCTTCATTAGTATTTATATATCCAGGAGATATAGCACTACTAACATTAAATCTTTTACCTTCTCTTATATATGCTACACCATTTCCAATGTTATCATATTTAACCTTATCAATAACTTTACCTTTATCATTTGTTAATACTACTACACCAGAATTACTTCTTAATTTAAATGATGTACTATATTCACCTTCAGTTCTACTCTTACCAGAAGTATATATTATTGCTACATCACCAGGACCAAGTGTCATATTAGGTATTTGCCATTTGAAACTAACTATTTCATCATTAGATAAACTATAATTTCCAATATTAATAGTTTTTTCTCCATTATTAGCTATTTCAATATAACCACTATATTCACCACTTCTATTAATAAAGTTTCCTTTATTATTAGGAAGTATTTCATTTATAACAATATCACTTTCACCTTCTATTAAAAGTGATTTTATAAATGCTTCATATCCTTCATTAGTATTAGCAAATCCAGGTGTTGGTTTTGATTGATTAACCCATTTACCTTCAAGATTTCTAGCCATTACTGTATTAGATTCTAGTGCTGGAGTTTCAACAGCATCAACAACTTTACCATTTGGTTTAAATAATGTTAATGTTTCTCCTCCACTACTCTTTAATTTAAATGGAGTAATTAGACCTTTATCTCTAATACCTCCCAAATATACTAAAACATATCCTTTAGCTTCAATAACGGTATCAGGAAATACCCATTTAACACTAGATTCATCACTAAGACCATAATCTTTTAAATTAATTTCTTTATCATTTCCATTATATATTTCAACATAATCATATAACTTTCCATTAGGACTAGTTATAACTCCTTTATTAGAAGTCATTATTTCATTTAATACTAATTTACCTACTTTAGAATCACCATCTTCTAAATCTTCTTCTTTAAGTTTCTTAGTATTTGTCCCAAATAAAACACTTGCTAATAATAAAACTATTATTAACATAATACTTACTACGAAAAATTTTATATTTTTAAAAAAATTTTTAGTATCAAACTTCATATTTTAACTCCTATATAATTATACTATATATAGGGTTATTTTTCTACTTAAATGATAAAAAAATAATAAAAAAAGCATCATTTGATGCTTACATTGACATTTGACTTTCAACTTCTTCTTCTTGAACAATTTTTTGTTGTTCAGAAATTTGTCTCATTTTACCTAAACTATTTAAGTATTTATCAACAAATTCTTTTAATTTAGGATTATTTTCTAATACTTCTTTTTTACCTTCAACTGCTTTTTTAACATCACTTTCTCTTTTAGCAAAATTTGTTAAATATGCAGATAACTGAGCAGTAGACACTTGAATTTTATTACAATCTTCTACTCTACCTCTAAATTTACCTAAATCCTCATTATACATTTGCAAAACCTCCTACTGCTTCATAAAATAAATTTTTAGCATATAAAAGTTCTTCTTCAGATCTAATTGGTGAAATAGCAAGCTCATTATTCTTTTCATGTGCTTCAGCTATTGTTAAATCTATATGATTAGATTCGCCTTGTATTTTATCCGAAAAAACTATATATAATTTATTAGTTTCTGGACCACTAACTATTGATACTAAATCAACTGTTCTAATATTACTTAGTTCATCAACTACTGTTATTATTTGCTTTGGCATATAAACCTCCTGTTTCTATTATATCATCTAAAAATATACCTAAAATGAATTATTAAAATTTTTTACATATTTATTTACACAGTTATTTTAATTTAATTGAAGCAATTACTTCATTTTCTAAATTATAACAAGTACTTACTCCTATATCTTCATTATCATCTACTTTATTAGAACTAAATTCAAGAATGTAATAATGATTAGTTGATACAAAACCATAATAACTCTTATCATAATACTTTTCTTTAGTTTTAATTAAATATCCTTTATTGCCATTAGTTTCTATTTCTTGTAATTCACCAACTTCATCATTTAAAGAAACTTGAATATTTCCTTTAAACCATTTTTCAAAATCTTCTTCATATCTTCCGTAAGCATTTAAATATAAAGTACAACGTACCCCATCTTCATCATAATAATATGAATAATAATTTCTATTTTCATATTTTTCGGGTACTTTAAATTCAATTTCATTATAGTCTTCTTCATACTCTTTTTCATATCTTATATTTTCTAATTTACCATAGATAACTGATAATAGAATTATTAGTATTGCTAATACACCTATTATAGCTAAAACCATTACTGGAATTTTAATTGTTTTTTTCATATTATCACCACATTAATTATAACATAAAAAAAGCAAGTTAATACTTGCTTAATTATTTACCAAACGAAAACAAGAAATAAATTGCTATACCTATTGATATTGCCATTACCAAAATAGATATTACAGCTAATGAGTCTATTTCAAATTTCTTCTTTTCTTCTTTTTTTACATCTACTTCCTTGTTTTCCATAAATCTCCTACATGAACAATTTCATCGTTCTAATCATTTGAGCAGTATAACCTACCTCATTATCATACCATGCTACTACTTTAAGAAGTTGTTTACCATCAGCTTCAACAACATTTGTAAGTAATCCATCTACCATAGCACCACATTGTTCACCAATAATATCTGAACTAACAAGTGGTTCTTTAGAATATCTTAATGTTTTACTTTGATTGTTGAAGAATGCTTTATTTACTTCTTCTACAGTAACTGGTTTTTCTAATTCTACCGTTACATCAATAACACTACCATCACCCACAGGTACCCTAAATGCATTACCATCCATTTTACCATTTAAATGAGGTATAACCTTTCCTATTTGACTAGCAGCTCCAGTACTTGTTGGTATTATATTTAATGATGCTGCTCTACCTCTTCTAGAATATATTCCCTTTTTATGAGCAATATCAAGAGTTTCTTGATCATTAGTCATAGCATGTATAGTAGTCATAAATCCTTTAACAATATGGAATTTATCATCTATTACTTTTAGTACAGGTGCTAAACAATTTGTTGTACAAGATGCTGCACTTATTATTTTATCTTTCTTAGTTAATGTTTTATGATTAACTCCATATACTATAGTTTTAGCATCATCTTTAGCAGGAGCACTTATAATAACATGTTTTGCCCCAGCTTTAATATGTGCTTGACATGCTTCTACAGAAGTAAAAGCACCAGTACATTCTAAAACTACATCAACTTTTAACTTACCCCAAGGTAATTTTGATGGATCTTCTTCAGCAAAAACTTTAATCTTTTTACCTTTAACAATTAAACCATCATTATTATAACCAACTTTACCTTTTAATGTTCTATGAGAAGAATCATATCTATATAGATAAGCAAGTTGTTCATTACCAGGTGTTCTATTATTAATTGCTACTACTTGAACATTTTTTTCATCTTGTAATAATCTTAATGCTACTCTTCCTATTCGACCAAACCCATTAATTGCAACCCTAAGCATATTCTTTCCTCCTATTCATAATAACTATTTCCTACAAATTCTCTTAATACACTTACATTAGGTACATATTCACTAGGTATATTTAAAAATCCTTTTAAGAAATTTAATATCCTAATTGCTTCTTCATAATTAGCAGATCCTTTATCAATTGAATATAATAATGGTTCTGCATATGTTCTAAGTACTCCTATTTCATAAGCAAGAGCTGTATTTACTACTATATCAGCTTCTCTTTGATGTGGATAAACAAATTTACCTTCGCTTCCTCTCATACTTGCCCAATTTGTAAGAGTTTGTTCAGCAGAATAACCTCTAGTTCTATAATCTCTTACTAATCTTCTAAGTAATCTTACATCTGTAGTAGATATATGATTATGTCTATCTAATCTAATTGGAGTAAACGGACTAATATATAATCTTAATTTATTCTTCTTAGGAATTGAATGATTTAATTTTTCACTAATAGCATGTAATCCTTCAACTACTAGGATTTGATTCTTTTCTAATTTTACAGGTGGTTTTTTATATTCTTTTTTACCTGTTATAAAATTAAATGTTGGCATAGATACTGATTTACCATCTAATAATGCTTTCATTTGAGTATTAAATAGTTTTATATCTAATGCCTCTACAGATTCAAATTCATATGTTCCATCTTCTTTCTTAGGAGTTTCTTCTCTTTCTAAGAAATAATCATCTGTAGATATAACAAATACATCTTTACCCATAGCTCTTAAATACATTGCTATTTTCTTAGATGTTGTAGTTTTACCACTTGAAGATGGCCCTGATATAAATATTGATTTAATACTTTTATTACTAACCACTTTATTTGCTATATTTTCTAAATTACGATTGTAAAGTATCTCATTTTGTTGAATAAAATCAGATATTTTTCCTTCAACTATCATTTTATTTAAATCACCAGCATATTTAACACCTATACCAGATAAATTTTTATCATATTCTTTAAATGCCTCTAATACTTTAGGTATTGAAGAGAATTTAGGAATAATATTATCTTGTGGATAACTTAATGCTATTCCATTTGGTGCTACATAATTAAGATCAAATCTTTTTAATAAACCTGTAGATGGTGGCATTACATAGAAAAAGTAATTGTATTCATTATCTAATTCGTACAATGTAACTGCATCATTAGTCATGTATGTATAATTCAATGCCTTTTCATATTCATCTAAGCTTTCTACATAATCAATAGCATCTTCTCTATCAACATTAACTCTTCTGAAAGGAACATCTCTATTACATATTTCTCTCATCTTCTTTTTAATGTTTAATACTACATCTCTATTAACATCTTTTTTAATTTGAATTTCTGAATATATTGCTTTATCAAGAGCATGTTTAATGTTAACTATAGCTTTACTACCATATAATTCCTTAACTGCTAAAATATATATATATTGTAATCCTTTTATGTATATTTTTTGACCAATTTTGTCGCTTGATAATATATATTTTACATAAGCATCTTCATTTATTTCATAGTCAGCATCAACTAACTCTCCATTAACTCTAAGAGCAATAATCGAATCATCACCGATTTCTTTCAACACTTCTCTAACAGTAGTGCCTCTATAAATCTCCATAACTCTACTATCTTCAAATATAAGTTTTACATCCTTCACTTTTATCACCCTTTATTATATATATTATAATACCAAATTATTCACAAGTTGTGAATAACTATTCATTATTTTCAATTTTCTCTATTATTTCTCTTATTTTTCTAAATCTATGATTAATACAACTCTTAGTAATTGGTTTTTCTGTTTCACTGCTTATAATAGTTGCTAATTCTTGCATAGAACTTTCAGGATACTTTTCTTTATAAATACATATTGTTTTAATTTTATCATCTAATAAATCAAAATCACTTATTTCTTTTAATTTACTTATAAGTTCTAATTGTTCTTGACTAGCATTAACTACTTTATCAACATTTGCTTGTTCACAATTATTAAGTCTATTAGTCATATTTTTATGATCTCTATATATTCTAATATCTTCATAGTAGAATAAAGAATTACTAGCATTTAACATTCTTATAAAATCACTAATCTTCTCAGCTTCTTTTATATATACCATATAATTCTTGTCTCTTTTAATCACCTTACTATTTAGATACATTTCATTTAATAAATCATTTACATACGATGCTGTATCATAGTTATTGATTACAAATTCTAAATGATATCTACTTGTTTTAGGATCATTTATACTGCCACACATCTCAAATATACCTCTAAGATATGCTATTTTATCACTATCTTCATCAACTAAATAACTTTCAGGTACATATACCCTTTCATTATCTTTAATGATAGATAAATCATTTAATATTAGTTCTAATTTATCTTTAACAGTAAGAGTAACTATTTTATTCTTTCTTAAAGAATTAACTCCACTATTATCCATATCTATATCTACATGGTAAATATCTTTTATTAGTTTATATAATCTTCTGGCTACACTTAAATTTTCAAGTATTACTTCAAATTTATCTTCATATATTTTAATACCTATATTTAACATAGCAGATAGTTCTGATGCTTTTTCTGAATCAGAATATTCTATTGAACTAATTTCACTTTTTATATTACTTGTAAATGACATATTATCACCCCTGATTAATATCTACTTGTATATCTCTTACCAAGTGATGGGAAACTTACATAGTTTCTAGGATTAACATAACTACTACCTTGCATCATACCAAAATGTAAGTGAGGTCCAGTAGTACAATAATCATAGCTTTCTCCTCCACCTGATTTACCTACTTCTGTTGCTATTGTAACAAAGTCATTAAGTTTAACACTTATAGAGTGTAAATGCATATATACAGTTGTATATTCTTTACCTTTAACTCTATGTTTTACATAAACTACATTACCACCACAACTAGAATTCCTCTTATTTGGATTTGCAACTCTTGTTATTTTACTTACTATACCAGCTGCACTAGCATAAACTGGTGTATTTGTTGGAGTTCCAATATCAATACCATTATGAAGTCTATAATAATGTAATGTTGGATGATATCTTAATCCATAATTACTTGTAATAGTACCACTTTTAGTAGGTCTAACAAATCCATCAGCATAAGGAACATCAACACAGTCCAAGATAGACATTGTTTCAGGACATCCCTTTTGTTTATATATTTTTTCATAAGCAGCTACTTCTTTTTTACTAGCTTCATAATCAGCCTTAGCATCTTTATGATCATCAACTAAATCTTCCATAGATAAATTATATTTAGATAGTGTTTTACTTAATTTGGATACTGATACTTCAGATTCAGCTATTTTTTTAGATAATTCTTCTTGTAACTTTTTATTTTCTTCAATTAACTGATTCATTTCAACAATTAAATTATCATTATATGATGTTAATTGTTCAATAACTGCTGATCTATATATAAAATCTGTAAATGATTTAGATTTAAATATATATTCTAAATATAAATTTTCTCCTTCAGATACTTGCATAAAATTTAGTAATGTATCTATTTCTAATTTTTTATTAACTATTTCATCTTCTAATTCAACAATTTTCTCTTGAGAAGCTTTTATTTCATTTTCATTTTGTTCTATTTCATCTGCAAGAGCATCAAGTTCTTTTTCAACTTTTTTAATATTAGTTTGAACTTGTTTTTGTTTAGCTGCTATTTTATTAACATTAGCTTGTTCTTTAGCTAGTTTATCTTTTAAATCTTTAAGTGTAGTATCTCCTGAAGTCCCAGCAAAAACATTACTTACAAACATGAAAGTAATTAATATAGTAAATAATATTTTTACCGCTTTCTTCATATTTTTACCACCTTGCGCTAAATTTCTTTCCTTTACCAGGGAAATTAACCATCTTTCTAGGATTGATAGTTGTACTTCCTGTTGATCCTTTAAGAATCATGAAATGAAGATGTGCTCCTGTTGAGCATCTATCCCATCCACCATTTCTTCTAAGTGTGTAGCCGCCACCACCACTTTTTCCTATTACAGTTAATACTGTAACCTTTTGCCCCATAGTAACATTAATAGATGCTAAATGCATATATCTTGTTCTATACATTGTTCCTTTAATATTATGTCTTATTGTAACAATATTTCCACCACATGAACTTTTCCTAGTAATTCCTACTACTACTCCAGATGCTGCTGCATATACAGGAGTATTCATACCTGCAGCTATATCTATTCCACTATGAAGTTCTCTACCATGTATTGGACATCTTCTATATCCCCACTCACTAGATATGCTACCTTTTGCCATTGGTCTAATAAATCCACTTGCTGATTCTACTGTTAGACATGTATCTAATTCAACTGTTTCTTTACAATTGTACTGTTTATATAACTTTTCATAATAATTAACAGTTCTCTTTCGATCAGCTATGGTATCATCTATATTAGAGTGAGCTGTTTCCAAATCTTTTAAACTAACATTATATGATGATAATTTCTTTTCTAAATTATCGATACTCTTTTCATTTTTATCTATCTTATCTTCTAATTCTATTTTTAATTTCTTATTTTCTTCAATAAGATCATACATTTCCTCAATTAATTCATCATTATATTTAGTTAATTGTTCTACTACAGCTGCCCTATATATAAAATCAGTAAAAGATTTAGATTTAAATATATATTCTAAATATACATTATCTCCATCAGATACTTCTAAGAAATTTAATAGATTATCTATTTCTTTTTGTTTATTTTCTATTTCATCATTTAATTCATCAATTTTAGCAAGAGTTTCTTCTATCTCTTGTTCATATTTTTCTATTTCTTCTTCTAAATTAGAAATATCTCCTTGTGCATTTTTAATTCTATTTTGCACATCTTTTTGTTTTTGAATTAAAGCATTTCTATTAGCTATATCTCTATTTAATTCATCTTTTACTTCTTTTAATGTTTTAGCAGATATATTGCCTACAAATATGAAAAAACATAATATACATAAAATTGTATAAGATATTTTCTTCATCATATTTTTAAATATTTCCTTACTGCCCTATAACTACCAAAAGCTCCTACTACTGTTCCAATTACAAATAATGAAACAATTAGTAATTGCATTACACTGCTAGGTGATACTAGTCTAATAATATCTGTAAATATACGGCCACCCATTTTTTCATATAAATATCTATATCCTAAGCAACATCCAGCTACTGGAATAATTGCTCCTAAAAATCCTAAAATAATTCCTTCAAAGAAGAATGGTTGTCTAATAAATGCATTAGATGCTCCAACTAATCTTCTTATTTCGATTTCTCTACTTCTTGATTGAATAGTTATTTTAATAGTATTTGAAATTAAGAATGCAGTTACTAATACTAGTGCAATAACTACTGCATACATTATCTTCTTTACTAACTCAAATATTTTAATTAATTCTTCTACAGAACCTTCTCCATATTTAACAATATCTACATGTTCAATATTTTTAATCTTTTCTGCAGTTTCACCTATTTTATTAAGATCATCTACTTTTACCAAAATAGTATCTTGTAATGGATTAGTTTCATCATTGTATTGAGATAAAATACTATTAAATATTTCTGATTCTGCTTGCATAGATTCTTTAACATCATTTTTAGAATCAAATTCTATATTTTTAACATTATCAAGTTTTTCTATTTTAGTTTTAACTTCTTCTATAGTTTCATTTTCAATTTTTCTTTCTAAGAAAACAACTACTGTTAAATCTTCTTCTACTCCTTTAGTAAAATAATTAACATTTTCAGTTAATAATATACTAAAACCTACTAATAAAAGAGTTATAGTAATACAAGATATACTAGCCATAGATAAAGAGAAATTTCTAAATACACCTTGAAAAGATTCAACAATATTACTTTTTAATATTCTAATCGCTCTCATCTACTTTATATCTTCCTTTCATATTATCTCCAGCAACCATTCCTTTTTTAATAGAAATAACTCTTTTCTTCATTTTATTAACTATTTCTTTATCATGAGTTGCCATTATAATTGTAGTACCTAAATCTTTATTGATAGATTCAATTACTCCCATAACTTCCATAGACATATCAGGATCTAGATTTCCAGTTGGTTCATCACATATAAGTATTTTAGGATCATTAACTATAGCCCTTGCTATACTTACTCTTTGTTGTTCACCACCTGATAGTTCATTAGGATAACTTCTAACTTTATCTTTTAATCCAACTTGTTCAATTGCTTTTAGTGTTCTTCTTCTAATTTCACTAGTTCTTAAACCATACACTTCTAAAGCAAAAGCTACATTTTCATAAACTGTCTTTTTAGGTAATAATTTATAATCTTGGAATACTACTCCTAATTTTCTTCTTAATTTGTAAACTTTTCCATTTCTTAATTTAGCCACATTAATACCACCAACATAAATTTCTCCACTTGTTGGTTTTTCTTGTCTATAAAGTAATTTTATTAAAGTTGATTTACCACTACCTGATGCTCCAATTACAAATACAAATTCTCCTTTTGATATTGAAAGAGATACATCATTAAGAGCGGGAACTCCATTACTATATCTTTTATAAACATTTTTAAGTTCTATTAATTGCATAAGACCTCCTATACATTATCTAGTGGAATACTACTCTTCTTAGTTCCTCCAAGTACTTCATAACAATCACTAACTACTATGAATGCATTCTCATCTATTTCTTTAATTGCACTCTTTAGTAATGAATATTTTTCTTTAGGAACTACACACATAAGCATTTTATTTCTTTTATGTGTAAAAGCTCCTTTAGTTTCTAACTCAGTAACTCCACTTCCTATTATTGTTAATATAAAATCTGTAACTTCATCAACTTTATCAGTATGAATAAAGAATGTTTTAGCATAATTTATTCCAATAAGTATTTTATCTACCATTTGAGTATTAATTGTTGTAATAATAAGTGAATACATAATTGATGTATAACCCATTGTTATACCACCAGCAAGTATTATTATATATGCCATTATTCTTAATAATTCACCAATAGATTTCTTAGTATACTTGCTAATAACTACTGCAAGTATACTAGTACCTCCTGTTGAGAATCCAGATTTATATACTAAACCTTCTCCAAATCCACCAACTATTCCAGCTGCTAGAACATAAAGAAGAATATTATCAAAATGGAAATTAATCATAGCAGGAAAATCACTAGTAAAATGTACAAATGCAGTGTAAACAACTGCTCCTACTATATTAAGTAATGATTTTTTAAATCCAATAGTAATAATACTTATTAAAATAAATATAATATTTCCTATTAAAATAACTAATGTTGAATTTAAAGAAAATAATTTATTTAAAATAACTGCTATACCACCAAGTCCACCAAGTACAAAATTATTTTGTACACAAAATAGATTAAATGCTAATGCACTAATTAAGGAACCAAAAACAAATAATACTGTTTTAGTTACAATTGTATTATTAACTACTCTTATTTCTACTTCTTTACTATTAATTTTCTTTTTGAAAAATTTGAATATTCCCATTTTAATCTTCCTCTAAATTATTATACTAAAAAAAAGACTATTTTACTAGCAATTATAGTCTTTTTTACAATCATAATTTCAAATATTCTTCCAAAAAATCTTGTATTTCACCATCAAGTACCTTATCTACACTTGATGTTTCATAATTAGTTCTTGTATCTTTAACTAAAGTATATGGACACATTACATAACTTCTAATAGCGCTACCAAAATTAACATCCATTACTTCTCCCTTTAATTCCTTAACTTTATCATTAAAATCTTTTAAATTAGCAAGAAATAATTTATTTTGTAGCATTTGCATACATCTTTCTTTATTCTTCATTTGACTTCTTTCTACTTGGCAAGATACTACTATACCTGTTGGTAAATGAGTTATTCTAACAGCAGAATCAGTTGTATTAACACTTTGTCCTCCAGCTCCGCTAGAATGATATACATCTATTTTAAGATCACTATCTTTAATTTCTACATTTAAGTCTTTATTAATCTCTGGAGTAATAAGAACTGATGCAAACGAAGTATGTCTTCTTTTATTACTATCAAAAGGACTAATTCTAACAAGTCTATGAACACCTGTTTCACCTTTTAAATATCCATATGGATAATAACCTTTAACAAGTAAAACAACTCCCTTAATTCCTACTTCTTCACCCTCATTTTTACTTATTACTTCATATTTATAATCATGACTATCAAAATATCTAGTATACATTCTAAGTAACATATTAGCCCAATCATTACTTTCAGTACCACCTGCTCCTGAATGTATTTCTATATATGCATTAAATGAATCATATTCACCACTTAAAAATGTAGATAATTTCATTTCATCAAGATTCTTTTCAATACTACTAATTTCTTTAACTATTTCATCATCATCAATACCTAATTCAAATAATTCTTTTAAAGTAGATATACTATCATTTAAACCATTATATTTATTAACAATATTATTTAAATTTTTTTGTTCAGTTAATATATCTTTAGTATCACCATTATTCCAAAAATTAGGATCATTAATTATCTTAGATAATTCATCTAATCTAGATATTTTTTCATCAATAAAAAGTTTACTCTTTAAATCTTCAAGAGTATCACTAAATTCTATAAGTTTTCTTTCTATTTCTTTTGTTTCCATATATTCATTATACAAAAAAACTAGTCAAATGACTAGTTTCTTTCTTCATAAGCTTTTTTACAATCTTCATATAATTTTAAAGCTTCTTCTTTATTATGAAAAGCTCTAACTTCAACTTTTATATTTTGCAATTGTTTATAATTTTCAAAGAAGTTTTTAATTTCAGATAATGTAAATTCAGGAACATCATCTAATTCATGAATATTATCATATCTTGGATCACAATCAACTACAGATATTAGCTTATAATCACCCTTACCATCGTCAGACATATCTAAATATCCTACTACTCTAGCAGGTACTATACATCCTGGATATGTTGGTTCAGTTGCAATTACTAAAATATCTAAAGGATCTCCATCAGGAGCAAGTGTTCCTTCAATAGTTCCATATTCAGTAGGATATCCCATTGCTGAATATAATACTCTATTTAATTTAATTTGACCATTTTCATCTTCTTCATATTTATTTCTAGATCTATATGGTATCTCTATTACTGCCTCTACTACATCTTTTTTCATACTTTCCTCCTAAAAATCCTTATATTTTTTATCTTCTTTCTTATCTATTATTAAATTAAATACAAAAATAATAAATATTAATGCAACTATTCCAGCTATACCAATAATACAATATGATATGCCTTTATATTCTTTACAACACATAGATAATCCAAATACACATGTACTATCTTTTTTAATTATATCATTTGCTATTGTACTACCCTCATCAGTTGGTTCTTCTTTTACTTCTTCTTTATCCACTTTTTCTATTTTAGGATAATATTCAATATTTATTGAATTTGATTCATTATCAAAATCCAATTTTAAACTTTGTTCAACTGAATTAACTAATATTTTAGAAGCATCTAAATTTAATTTAGCATTATTATTAGGTTTAATATCTATATTAAATCCATATGTTTCACCATTCTTAAACATATATTCTCCTTGGACTTCTTCGCGAGAACCATCTTCTAATAATTTAAAATACGATACTTCACTTGTAAATTCACTAGTTCTTTCAATTAAATTTTCATCTTCATTAGTACTAGCATAAATACTATATTGCATTTCACTTACTTTCTTACCATCTTCAAAATTAACTCTAATATCAAGTTTTTCATAAGAAGTTACTTCAGCAAATATAGTAAAAGGAATAAATAGTGCAATAAATAAAATTGTACTAATAATTTTTTTCATAATACCTCCTATTTAATATTGCTTAATGGATGAGCATCAGTTAATTCTAAAACCTCTTTCTTTAATTCTCTTAATACTTCTTTATTATTATAATTCTTTAATGCTTCACATATAATATCTACTATATATTTTGCATCTTTTTCATTAAATCCTCTTGTTGTCATAGCAGGTGAACCTATTCTAAGACCACTAGTTGTTCTAGGTCCTTCTGTATCAAATGGAATTGAATTCTTATTAACTGTGATACATATATTATCTAATGTTTTTTCAGCTATATCTCCAGTAATACCAAATGTTGATTTAACATCTATTAACATTAAATGATTATCTGTTCCACCAGATATAACTTTAACACCATTTTTAATGAATTCATCACTCATTGCCTTAGCATTTTTAATTATATTCTTAGCATATGTTTTGAATTCAGGTTGTAATGCTTCATAGAAACATTGAGCTTTAGCACCAATAACATGCATTAATGGTCCACCCTGAATTCCAGGGAATATAGTTTTATTAATCTTCTTAATAATTTCTTCATCATTAGTAAGAATAATTCCACCACGAGGACCTCTTAAAGTCTTATGTGTTGTTGATGTTACTACATCAGCATATGGGAATGGATTCATATGACACCCTGCTGCTACTAAACCAGCTATATGAGCCATATCTACCATTAGTATTGCCCCAACTGCATCAGCTATTTTTCTAAATTCTTTAAAATCAATACTTCCAGCATATGCACTAGAACCAGCTATAATCATTTTAGGTTTAAATTCTTTAGCTTGTTTCATAATTGAATCATAATTTAATCTTTCAGTCTTAGGATCTAATTCATATCCTTCTATAACATAATCTTGTCCACTAAAACTAACTTTACTACCATGAGTTAAATGTCCACCTTGAGCTAAACTCATACCAAGTACTTTATCACCTTTTTCAAGTAATGCTCTATATACAGCCATATTAGCAGAACTTCCACTATGTGGTTGAACATTAGCATATTTACAATTAAATAATTTACATACATATTCAATTGCTTTATTTTCAAAAATATCTATGTTTTCACATCCACCATAATATCTTTTAGCTGGATAACCTTCAGCATATTTATTAGTAAGAATACTTCCCTGTAATTTTAATACAGCCTTACTAACATAATTTTCACTTGCTATTAACTCAATGTTATTTTGTTGTCTTTTTTTCTCTTTTTTAAGAGCCTTCTCTAATTCAATATC
>JAEEGL016627342.1_pt1 | contig 20013 bp, 15 predicted proteins | sample 9134231 | NCBI WGS metagenome assembly JAEEGL01 (sample SAMN16246548, study PRJNA631951) | gut metagenome | biome: gut microbiome; feature: rumen; material: fiber-attached | host: Bos | place: Iran: Karaj | collected 2018-10
CCAGCCTCGATGACGGTGCATGGAATATTCTTTCCATCAGCACCGAAAACGGAAGTCATTCCGATTTTCTTTCCAATTAATCCAGGCATTGGTTTGGTTAATTAATTGTATATAAGTACTTTACGTTATCCCGCACAAAATCGCGGGCTGCAAATGTACGAATATTTTTTTAATTAACAAAGTTTTCCACAAGCCTACGGCCTCATAATCAAATAGAAATCCTTATCTTCGCGGAGAGAAATAAATGTGATGACCAACCATATCCACGCTATATTCGGCTTCCTTAACCTGTCCGCCGCTGACTGTCTGGACATCCTGATGGTGGCCGCGTTGATCTACCTCGTGTTCCGTTGGATAAGAGGTTCCGCCGCGATGAGCATATTCATCGCGGTAATCCTTCTGTTCGTGTTGAGGGTCGTTGTGGCCGCGTTGAACATGAAACTCATGAACGCCCTGCTCGGCACCTTCATTGACGTGGGTGTGCTGGCCCTGATCGTGATCTTCCAGCCGGAAGTCCGCCACTTCCTCATTAAGCTCGGATCCAGCTACGGGGCCGCCGGCAAGGGAGCCGACTTCCTCGGGAAGCTGTTCGGCAACAAGCAGCAAGACCTCGGCGGAGAGGCTGTCAACGAGATCGCGGAAGCCTGCAGGGCCATGTCTGAAGCCAAGACCGGCGCCCTGATCGTCCTCCCGCACAAGGATCCCATCAACCAGATCGTCGAGACCGGGGACATCGTGGACGCGAAAGTGTCCAGGAGGCTCATCATGAACATATTCTTCAAGAACTCCCCTCTCCATGACGGAGCTATGATTATTAAAGGTGACAGGATCGAGGCGGCCAGATGCACGCTCCCGATCACCCAAAGGACGGACATCCCCCCGAGCTACGGGATGAGGCACAAGGCCGCTATCGGGATCTCCGAGGAGACTGACGCGGACGTGGTGGTCGTCTCGGAGGAGACCGGCGGGGTGTCATTCGTCAGGGGAGGCATGCTCACGACGATAGGAAACATCAACGAGCTCAAGCTCAAACTCGGAACAAAAGAGGAGAAAACACAGTGATGGAGGAGAAAGGAATAGACCGCAGGCTTGAGATAAAATTGGGATTCGACAAGGTCAGGAATATGATTTCTGACCGGTGCTCGACAGAATATGCCGTCTCCAAGGTGGCGGAAGAAACTTTCAGCTCCGACCCTGGAGTGATCTTCCACCGGCTTTCCCTGACCGACGAGATGAGACTCATCATGATGTTCGAGGAAAGCTTCCCGACCAATGGCTACATTGATTGCCTGTACTTCCTGAAGCCTCTCGGCGGGGAAGGATGGAACATAGACCTCGGGGCTCTCGGCAAGTTGCGCACAATGGTTGAGACCGTACGCAAACTGACCAATTTCTTCTCCTCAATCAAAGACGGGATTTATCCCAATCTCAAGAGAATGAGCTCCACGGTGATGAGTTTCCCCGAGGTTCACAGGAGGATAGATCTTATCCTGGACAAATACGGAGATGTGAAGGACACCGCCTCAGACAATCTCCTTCAGATCCGGAAGTCATTGAAATCCAAGGAGGGAGCGATTTCCAAAAGAGCCAACGCGATCCTCGCTCAAGCAAAGGCGGACGGCCTCGTGGACGAGGATGCCGGACTCTCGGTCAGAGACGGGAAACTCCTTATTCCTGTAAGCAGCTCAAGCAAGAAAAAGATCCAGGGCTTCGTTTACGACACTTCCGCGACAGGAAAGACGGCTTTCGTGGAGCCTGCCGAGATCATCGAGCTGGAGAATGAGATATTCACTCTCAAGGCCGAGGAAGCGCAGGAGATCCAGAAGATTCTCGCCGCGTTCAGCGATTTCGTCCGCCCCTATGTTCCCGAATTGATCCATGCCGCCGAATATGTGGGGGAGATGGATTTCCTCGTGGCGAAAGCCCAGGTAGCCCTTGACTTCAAGGCCGGAATGCCTGTGATCTCCGAGGAAGGGGAGATGAATCTGCGCAAAGCCAGGCATCCGCTCCTCGAAAAAGCGCTCGCGAGAGAAAAAAGGGAGATCGTGCCTGTGACGATCAAGCTCAACCAGGCCAAGCACATCCTTCTTATCTCCGGTCCAAACGCCGGAGGAAAGTCCGTCTGTCTCAAAACGACGGGACTGCTCCAGTACATGTTCCAGTGGGGAATGCTTGTTCCGACCTCCGAAAGCTCGGAACTTCCTGTCTTTGAGCGGATCATGGTCAGCATCGGTGACGACCAGAGCATCGAGAACGACCTCAGTACCTACAGCTCCTTCCTCGAGGACATGAAAGCCATGCTCAAGGAAGCCGACTCGAAGACCCTTATCCTGATCGATGAATTCGGGTCCGGAACAGAGCCTACAGCTGGAGGAGCGATCGCGGAAGCCATTCTGGGAGAGATGGATAAGAGGGGAGTGTACGGAGTTATCACAACCCATTACACCAACCTGAAGCTTTACGCAGCGAGCCCCGGAGCCGGAGTGATCAATGGCGCCATGCAGTTTGACGCGGCGAAGATACAGCCTCTATTCAAACTGGACATCGGGATGCCAGGAGGCTCATTCGCCTTTGAGCTGGCGAGGAAAATGGGACTCCCGGAAAACATCGTCAAGGATGCCGAGAACAGGGCCGGAGAAGAGTTCGTCGGCATGGAGAGGAACCTGAGGAAGATCGTGCGCAACCGCCGGGCCCTTGACGAGAAGCTCCTGAAGATCAAGAACACGGACAAGACCCTTGACAGCATCACGGAGCGTTACCAGAAGGAGCTCGAGGGCATCAAGCAGACCAAGAAAGAAATCCTTGACAAGGCGAAGAAGGAGGCAGAGGAGATAGTTCTCGGCGCCAACAAGACTGTCGAGAACACCATACGCACGATCAAGGAGTCACAAGCGGACAAGGAGAAAACCACCGACGCCAGGAAAGATCTCCAGAAATTCCTCAGCGCCCTGCAATCCAAAAAAGAAAGCGACCAGAAAGACCACGACGACTACATCGACAAGAAGCTCAAGCAGTTGTCGGAGAGAAAGCGCAAGGCCGAGGCCCGCAAAGGCAGCGTCAAGCGGGAGATGTCGCCCCAAGAGCAGGACAAGTTCAGGCCCGGACCGTTGCAAGTCGGGGAGAAAGTGCGGGTGAAAGACAACGGAATGGTCGGCGAGGTCACGAGGGTGTCCAACAAGGCCGTGACGGTGGCGATAGGGAACATCACCAGCAAGATGCCTCTCGAAAAGGTGGAGAGGATCTCCTCCAATGAATATAAAGCGGCGATGAAAGAGTCTGTCAAGCCTTTCTCGACGGGGATCGACAATTCCGGTTTGAGGGAGCGCAGGATGAGATTCTCTCCTGAGCTTGATGTCAGGGGCGAAAGAGTATCCGACGCGCTTGACATCGTCATACACTACATTGACGACGCTGTCATGCTTGGTGTCGGATCCGTCCGGATTATCCACGGGAAAGGCACCGGAGCGCTGCGGGACGAGATACAGAAGTACATCAGGACTATTCCCGGAGTGAGGGAGGTCCATGATGAGCACATACAGTTTGGTGGCTCCGGAGTCACCATAGTACAATTTGAGTAAAGAGATTTTTAAGGATCTAAACCTATAAAAATTATGAGAAACAAAAACAAAGAGAAGAAACCGACAGCAAGGATGCTGCTCGGCAGGAGAGGCGAAGACGTGGCGTGCGTTTACCTTGAGGGCATGGGTCACCAGATCATTGAAAGGAACCACCGTTCAGGACATCTGGAAATAGACATCATCTCCCTCGACGGAAACGGCGTGCATTTTGTAGAGGTGAAGAGCCGTGTAGCGCCTGTTGCGGCCGCCCCGGAAGAAAACGTTACTTCGTTGAAACAGAAGAAGATAGCTAATGCAGCCTTAAAATATCTCCACGGAAGCAAAGATCCTTTGATCGCTGGAGGAGCCGAAGTAAATTTCGACATAATAGCTGTAACATTCGATGGAGGAGAGACGAAAGTAGAGTGGTTTCCGAACGCTTTCTTCCCGATGTATTTGTAAGACAATATATTACTGGACTTTATAATATGAAAGATAATCGGTATTGCGTTATCATGGCTGGAGGAACGGCGAATCACTTCTGGCCAATAAGCAGGGAATCCCGACCCAAACAGTTCCTGGACATCGCCGGAAACGGAAAATCCTTTCTCCGGCAGACTTATGAGAGGTTTTCGGACATTGTCCCTAAGGAGAATATCCTGGTGGTGACTCTGGACAGGTTCGGAGAACTGGTGAAGAAACAGATCCCCCAGATGCAAGCCGAGAACCTCCTTCTTGAGCCTTACAGCCGTAACACCGCTCCCTGCATCGCCTACTCCACTCTCGAGATATTGAGGCGGGATCCGGACGCCATCATCGTCGCTACTCCGGCCGACCACCTGATCTATGACGAGGAGTCCTTCAAGAAATCGATGGAAGACATGATCTCCTATGCCACCGAGAATAAGGCCCTGATGACCATGGGAATATCTCCCACCGGCCCCGAGACTGGTTACGGCTACATTCAAGTCACCGGTGGAAAAGCCGGCGCCATCTCAGGGAAACCAGTGAAAGTCAAGACCTTCACTGAAAAACCGGACAAGGAGCTGGCAAAGGTTTTCTTTAACAGCGGAGAATTTTTCTGGAATTCGGGAATATTCGCATGGAAAGCATCCGTCATCATGGAGGAGATGGCGAAATTCCTGCCCGACGTGGTGTCAGTCTTCAACGGCCTCGGTGAATACGCCGGGACCCCCGGAGAGAAGGCCTTCCTTGAGAAAGCCTACTCCGTGTGCCCCAAGATCTCCATCGACTACGGTGTGATGGAGAAGACAGACCTCGCATGGCTTTACGCCGGCAACTTCGGCTGGTCGGACATCGACAGCTGGGAATCCCTGTTCAAAGCTGTCTCGTCCAAGGATCTGGATGGAAACGCCACAAATTCAAGCAAACACCTGTTCAAAGGAGACCGGAACAACCTGGTCGTCACGGAGAACAAGAAGAAGATATATGCCGTAAAAGGCCTCTCCAATTATCTTGTGATAGACACCGATGACGCGCTTCTGATCTGTCCTAAAGACGACAAGCGGTTCAAAGAGTTTATCACATCCTTGGGGATGCCCGGTTACGAAGAGTTTCGTTAATCCCGAAAATCTAGCAATTCATCGCGCCGCAGCAGTGGATGACCTGGCCGCTGACATAGCTGGAAAGGTCGCTGGCGAGGAAGAGAGCCACATTGGCCACATCCTCGGGAGTTCCGCCCCTGCGGAGAGGAATCTGTTTTGTCCAAGCGTCACGTACCTCCTGTGAGAGGGCGTTGGTCATGTCGGAAATGATGAATCCGGGAGCGATGCAGTTAGCCCTGATTCCGCGAGGACCCATCTCCTTGGCTATTGACTTCGCGAGTCCGATCATTCCGGCCTTGGAAGCGGAATAGTTGCACTGGCCGGCGTTGCCGGAAACTCCGACGACTGAAGACATGTTGATTATGCTGCCGCCTCTCTGGCGAGCCATGATCGGAGTGATGGCGTGGATGAAGTTGAACGCTGACTTGAGGTTGACTCCGATGACGGCGTCCCACTGCTGCTCGGTCATCCTCATCATGAGACCGTCCTTAGTGATACCGGCATTGTTGACAAGAATGTCAATCTTTCCGAAATCGGCGAGAATCTGCTCGACGACCGTGTGAGTCTCCTCAAAATTAGCGGCGTTGGACGCATATCCCTTGACTTTGTGGCCGAAAGCCTCAAGCTCTTTGATCGTCTGCTCGGCAGCCTCGTTGATCACAAGGTCAGTGAAAGCCACGTCAGCACCTTCGGATGCGAATTTAAGCGCGATCGCCTTTCCGATTCCTCTCGCGGCGCCCGTCACAAGGGCGACTTTTCCTTCCAATAATCCCATAATTATATTTTGTTCATTTAATAGATTCTTCGCTACGCTCAGAATGACATAGTACTACATCAATGCAAAAATAAAGTTATTTGTCAAGTCGGGCAAGAATAATTGGCTATATTTGCACTTCCAAAACGAAATTATTGTGTTTGCAAGTGAGATAAGAGACCCCGGACTCTGGGAGAGCGGGGAGCTGAAAATCAGCTGGGTACGGCATCACATGCCGCTTCTGGACGGCCTTGACAAGGAGTTCAGGGAGAGCAAACCTTTCAAAGGCCTGAAGATCGCGCTTTCAGTCCATCTCGAGGCCAAGACCGCGCGGTTGTGTGAAGTGCTCGCTAATGGAGGAGCCGAAATGTTCATCACCGGAAGCAACCCGCTCTCAACCCAGGACGACGTCGCGGCCGCCCTGGTGCATGAAGGGCTTAATGTCTACGCTGTACACGGAGCTACTCCGGAAGAGTATGAGAGCGGCATCCGCAGGGTGATCGAGGCCGGCCCGAACATCATCATCGACGACGGTGGCGACCTTGTATCCATGATCCACGACAACTACCCCGAGCTCATTCCGAACGTGATTGGCGGCTGCGAGGAGACCACCACCGGCATCCTGCGCTTGCAAGCCATGGACAAAGCCGGAAAGCTCCAGTTCCCCATGATGCTCGTCAACGACGCGGCTTGCAAGCATTTCTTCGACAACCGCTACGGAACAGGCCAGTCGGTCTGGGACGGGATCAACCGCACGACCAACCTTATCGTCGCGGGAAAGGACGTGGTCGTGGCAGGATACGGATGGTGCGGCAAAGGTGTGGCAATGAGAGCCAAAGGATTGGGCGCCAGGGTAATAGTCACTGAAGTAGACCCGATCAAGGCAATGGAGGCAGTGATGGACGGCTTCAGGGTAATGAGCATGGACGAGGCCGCGTCCATGGGTGATGTCTTTGTGACCGTCACAGGGTGCGAGGACGTCATCACCGAGAGGCATTTCCTCAACATGAAGGACGGAGCCATCTGTTGCAACGCCGGTCATTTCGACTGCGAGGTCTCAGTCAAGGAACTGAAGGAAATGGCGGTCGAAGAGAAACCTGCCCGTCAGAATATTCAGGAATATACTCTCAAGAACGGGCGCCGGATCTATGTCATTGCGGAAGGCCGCCTTGTCAACCTCGCCGCCGGAGACGGCCATCCGGCCGAGATTATGGACATGAGTTTCGCCATCCAAGCCTTGAGCGCCAAATTCCTGGCGGACAACAGGAAAACCCTCCGGCCCTTCGATCCTTCGACAAGCTCAGGACAGCGCTCCGCTCAGGGACCTGGAGCGATGCTTCATAAAGTACCCGCGGAGATCGACAGGGAAGTGGCGTTCCGCAAACTCGCTGACTGGGGCGTCTCGATCGACACTCTTACTGAAAAACAAAGAATCTATTTATACGGAGAATAACAATCATGAGACTTTTTCCTATCTACACTTGGACTAAAGGCATCAGAAACTTCGACCATCGCAGACGCAAATTTTCCAACCAGCCTTGGGCGCAGGGGGTGATCCTCCTCGGATGCGTCGTGATAGCCATGCTTCTTGCTAACCTTCCTTTCACAAAAGAGATATATCACGACATTCTCGAGACCAAGCTCTCCCTGTTTTTCAAGACACCCGGAGGCAAAGACATCTGGTTCCCTAAAGGAATGACCGTGGAAAGTTTCATCAACGACATCCTGATGACCGTTTTCTTCTTTACCGTCGGACTTGAGATCCGCCGGGAGATGAAGAACGGTGAGCTTTCAAGCGTTAAGAAAGCCTTGATGCCTGTCATCGCCGCCTTCGGTGGCGTTGTGGCTCCGGCATTGATCTTCACCCTTGTCAACCACGGCACGGCCGCCTCCTCCGGATGGGGAATCCCCACCGCCACTGACATCGCCTTCGCCGTTGGAATACTTTCCATCCTGGGCGATAAAGTCCCTGTGTCCTTGAAAGTGTTCCTCACCGCCCTGGCCATCGCCGACGACCTCATCGCTATCCTCGTGGTAGCCCTTTTCTATGGCGGAACGATTAACTTGGGCCTGCTCAGCATAGCGGTCGTCTTGATCATTTTGATATTGATAATGAACAAGTTGGGAGAGAAGCGCAGCTGGTACTACTTCATCCCCGCCATGGTAATCTGGGCCCTGTTCTACTATTCTGGAATACACTCTACAATGTCCGGCGTGGTGATGGCGTTCCTTGTCCCGATGACTCCCCGCTACAACGAAGCATATTTCCACCGCAAGAGGATCCAGTACATCGACAGGCTCAACGAGTACAACGGCATCGTTTCCACCTCGGCTGAATTCCCCAATGGTCCCCAGAGGCATTGCCTGCGGAGAATGAGCGTCATCTCCAAGGGAGCGATCCCCATGAGCTACCGCCTCGAGCATGCCCTTGGACCCTGGGTAAATTTCCTGATCATGCCTCTCTTCGCCCTGGCCAACGCCGGTGTGGAGATCCCTGACGTGTCCTATTTCAACGTGTTCCACATCGATCCCGCTCTTGGCGGAGTCAGCATGGGAATATTCCTGGGACTCCTCCTTGGAAAGCCTCTCGGGATTTCCCTCGCCAGTTTCATCGCGGTTAAATTGAAAGCGGGAGAAATGCCCGCCAAGGCCTCATGGAAGATGCTCATCGCCGTGGCCTGCCTTGGTGGAATAGGCTTCACAATGTCGATCTTCGTTGACACCCTTTCGTTCGGCGACCAGACTCCGGAAGTCATGGCAAGGCTCCGTGACATGGGCAAAGTCGCTGTCCTGATGGGCTCGCTTTGCGCCGGACTCCTCGGCAGCCTGCTCATCACCATCATCGACAAACTGGAAAGCAAGCAACGGTAATAGCAAAAAAAAATGAGCGTCGACGCTTCCCGCGTGGACCCTCACTCTAACCACATAATTAATAACACTAAAACTAATAACCAATCGGGTTGTCCGGGGAGAGAACCTCCTTGCTCAACCCGATGCAAAGGTACGGCTTTTTTTAATTAATGCAAATTTTTTGTAATAAATTTTTAATAATTTCTTTTTAAACTGGTTTAAATCACTGATTTTTCGGACTATAAACAATAAGAATATTTTAAAAACATTTTAATTCCCATCAAAAGCATAGGCCTTCTACCCCTCTCAAAAACATTTTAAATTACCATTTAAACTGTTTTAATTATAATTTATCAATCGCCGACACAAGCCAACGTCGCGACCGAAACTTTCACCTCCGGACTGATTATTTTCCGCAATTCCGAGTAACAGGCATGTACCGTGGACCCGGTAGTGAACACATCATCCACCAGAAGAATATGCCGGAACCCATTGAGACGGCCTTTATCCCTGACAGCAAAAGCCCCTGCCACATTAGCGGTCTTTTCCAAAAGCGACAAATGGGTCTGAGTCCTTGTCTTCCGCATTCGGACAAGAACATCTCCTCCGAAATCCGCCCCAAAGGCTTCCGCCAGAACCCTTCCGATAATTTCAGACTGGTTATAACCCCTTGCCCTGCGCCTTGTCCAGTGCAAAGGCACCGGAACGACCAAGTCGACGTCGCCATATAAGGAAGAGGACCGCATCTCTTCTGCCAGCATCCTGGCGAAATAACGCCCGGCCGGGATATTCCCGCGATATTTAAGACTCTTCGTGATGTTCCTGTAGCCAGTGGAAGCCCTGTAAAAGAACAAAGCGGCGGCATTGGCGTAAGGAACATAAACCGGATTCGAGAGCCCGTCCAAATCTTTCTGGATCAACGCGTTCAACCGGTCAGCCATCCGGTTTCGGGGCATGATGGAATAGTAAGTACGGGGCAAGTCTGCCAGACACCCTCCGCAAATATGATCCTCCTCCAGCGACAGTTTTTCCCCACAGACCAGGCAGACCCGGGGAATCATCAAGTCCAGAACGGACTTGAGATAATCTGAAACAGTAATTCCAGCCAACATAGTTCAAGTTTTCGCGATATTAATAAAATTCAAACTAACTTTGCGTTAATGAAAGGGGGTTTCTTATCGGTTTTCGCTGCCGCGGTCCTGTCTTTGACCGCCGCTGGGCAAGGCGTGAGTTATCCGGAGGTTGTCCGGAAGACTTTTGAGAGGGCGGATAGGGAGATCAGTGGAGGTTATGGCGTGGGAGAGAGTGAGAAGGGCTTGAGGTTAAGGATCGCGATTCCGGACTGCGATAAGGCCGAAGTACTCAGGGAAATGGTCCGGATCTGGGGAGGAGAGCCCGTGGACATGCCCCAGGAGGGATGCTCGGTCATCGCCCTCAGGACCGCCTCAAGGACATGGGACGGAGCTATGATGCCGGACGATTGGGTCAAGGCCGACAATGAATATTCAATCATTGTTTACAAAACGATAACAGACTGGAATATTCCTTATCTGGGAGTATCGCCCCTGACAAAAACTATCGACCAGGGCCTCAAGAGGCTCCCCTGCGGGATTTCCTCCATGGAAGAGCTTATGCGGAAAGCGAGAACCTACCGTAAAGCGGTCTCGATCATGGACGGAATATTCTCGATCGACACCCACTGCGACCTCCCTGAAAACTATCCGAAAGGATGGTCCGTAGGTACAAGGACGGTCAGTCAGGCCGGCGTAGCGAAGATGGATGAGGGACATCTGGCCTCGCAAGTCCTGGTCAGTTTCCTTTGGCAAGGTCCAAACGACGAGGCTTCACTCGGAAGAGCATTTGAGAAGAATCTCGCCCAGATACGAAAGATAAGGGAAGACATCGGGAAATACCCCGCCCTTTGCGCCCAGGCGAAAACTCCCGCCGAAGCCGATTCCCTCCGGAAAGCCGGCAAGAAAGCCTTCATGATCGCCGTTGAAAACGGTTACGGCATCGGAAAAGACATCCGGAACCTAAAGACGCTCAAAGACTTGGGCGTTGTGTACATCTCCTTAAGCCATTTCCGGGACAACGCGATCTGCAACACGTCCTCCCGCCATGGCAGTGACCCTTCGAAAGGTCTCACCCAGTTCGGAAAAGAAGTCGTCAAGGAAATGAACAGGCAAGGGATACTCATCGACCTGTCCCACCCCTCTCCCGGCACTTTCTGGGACTGCGTAAGCCTCAGCGAGGCCCCTGTAATCTGCTCCCACTCCGGAGCCAAAGCCATCTACGGCCACGACAGGGGACTGGACGACAAGCAGCTCAAGGCCCTCGCGGAAAACGGAGGTGTCATCCAGGTCTACTCCGTTCCTGAATATCTCGGGAGGCCCAGAAGCTCAATGACCATCGATGACATGATGGAGCATTTCAATCATTGTGTGGAAGTAGCTGGCGCAGAGCATGTAGGGATCGGCAGCGATTTCGACGGCGGTGGTGGTGTCTGGGGATGCAACGGGGATAATGACCTGATCAACCTGACTGTCAAAATGCTTGAACACGGCTATACCCCTGAACAGATCAGAGGTTTTTGGGGCGGCAACTTCATGAGAGTCCTTTCCGAAGCCCAAGCTATCGCAAATCGAGACTGAGCTGGGGATCGGATTCTCTTCTCAAACGGTCGAATTCCTCCAAGGTCGCAAGGTCTGGATTGACGATCACATCCAAGTTCCGGATAAGGATCCTGTCGCCATTGAAAATATTCGCAAGGCACCCTTTGATCCCGACGATTGCCGGTATTCCAAGACCTCGGGCGAGCAGGTCGGCATGTCCGGTAAGATCCTCATCCTCAAGGACCATCGCCACCACATTGTTGAAATTGATCATCACTGAATCGGCCAGAAAGACCGTCCGGGCCACAAGGACACTCCCCGGAGGGATGTCCTCATAGGGATTACGCTGTCCGCGGTCTATGGCCACGAACGCCTTCCCTTTGGCGAATCCGCCAACTCCCGAACCTCTGATAGTCATGATCTCCTAAACAATCTCCCAAGCCCCTCCAGGAGCGAAAACAGGCTCGACAATCTGATCGTAAAACATGCCTCTCTTGGCCAGATCCAGAATATTCATCCTGTGACGCATGAGCTGGACGATGGGGAACATATCCTTGAGTTGCTGGCGTGTGACCCCGATCATCGAAGGGTCGTAGGGGGCGCCTGCGGTCTTGAAAAGGTCCCGCATCTTCCCGAAGGAATACACTTGTCCCTGAAGCTTCTTCTTGAATTCCGGCCAGGTGTCACGGACGCGCGTGAGCTGCTCCCGAACCGTCTCGGCGTCATTATATTTCTTGGTGATGTTGTCATACCCCAGAGTCGGTGCCGGGAAGTCCTTGAATATCTCCGTCGCCCTAGCCTGCTCCTGCTCAAGAGTGGGCCATGCCTTAACGCAAGCCTCCACATCAAGCTTGGTGAGATCCAGCTTGAACAACTCATCGAACACCGCGCACATGGTCAGGGTGCCGATCGCGACCTGGAAACCATGGGACTGCAGCTTGCCATTAAACCTGTGATGGGTCATGTCAAGAATATGGCTGAAAAGGTGGTCGCAGCATGATGCCGGACGGCTGGACTGGGCTGCCTGCATCGCGAAACCGCTGAGTGTCAAGCCTTCAAAGAGATCAGCCACTGCCTCCGGCTTGCCCTCCGCGACACCTTCAGGGTCGGAGAGAAGGTCATCCAGATAATCCTGGAGCACATGCCACGCGTCGGGCTTGATCGGAGCCGTGCCCATAAGGTCAGCGACCATCCATTCCGCACCGGCAGGAACCTTGGCGGCGAGATCGGCGTAACCGGCGGCGGTCATCTCCTTCGGAGCGGCCGCGATCACATCAATGTCAGCGATTATGGCGACCGGAGCGGGACAGGAAAATGTCTGCTTGGAGTTCTGGTATGAGATTGAGGCTCCGAACGAGGAATATCCATCCACGGAAGCCGCGGTCGGCAAGGTCAGATACTGCTGCCCATGATGATGAGAACAAAGCTTGCAGAGATCATTGATAACCCCGGAACCTACTGATACAGCGATATATCCGCCGTCCAGTTCCTTGTCCACCATCTCCACATATTCCCACTCCGCATGAAACTCTTCTTCCATGATGATGAACTTCTCCGTCGGGATGCCGGCATTGACAAACAAACCATAAACCTTCTCCCCGAGAGCCGGCCAGGTGTGGATGTCGGCAATAATCTTTGCCTTCCGGCCAGGAAAATATTCCTTGAAGACCTCCGGAGCCAAAGAGCTGGCCCCTCTTCCCATCTCGAACAACTTGGTGTCGGTCGCCACCTTGAGAGCGTTCGCAATCCTCTGTTTAGAATCCATTTGTTGATTGTTTACAGACCATAAAGGTACTAAATTATTTTGTACCTTTGCAGGCGATAAAACAATGGAACCAAAAAAGATCAAGATAAAATGACACAGGAAGAACTCTTCAAGGTGCTGGTTGCGCATTGCAAGGAATACGGATTCATATTCCCCTCCAGTGAGATTTACGATGGGTTGGCCGCGGTTTATGATTACGGCCAGATGGGCGTTGAGCTCAAGAATAACATCAAACGTTATTGGTGGGAGGCCATGACCCGCCTCAACGAGAATGTGGTGGGCATCGACTCTTGCGTGTTCATGCACCCGAAGACCTGGGTCGCCTCCGGTCATGTGGCCGCGTTCAACGACCCCCTCATCGACAACAAAGACTCGAAGAAGCGCTACCGCGCCGACAACCTGATCGAGGACTACCTCGGCAAGATCGAGGAGAAGATCGAGAAAGAAGTCGCGAAAGGTCGCAAGAAATTCGGCGACGCCTTCAACGAGGAGCAGTTCAGGGCCACTAACCCCAATGTCCTCCGCGAGAAGAAGAAATACGACGAGGTACACGAGCGCTACAAGGCCGCCGAGGATGCCAACGACCTCAAGGCCTACCGTGACATCATCATCGACTGCGGCATAGTCTGCCCCATCTCCGGAACCGCCAACTGGACCGAAGTCAGGCAGTTCAACCTGATGTTCAGCACCCAGGGCTCCACGACCGGCAACTCAGACGACGTGCTTTACCTCCGTCCTGAAACCGCCCAGGGAATATTCGTCGAGTACCTCAACGTCCAGAAGACCGGACGCATGAAGATCCCCTTCGGAATCGCCCAGATCGGAAAGGCCTTCCGCAACGAGATCGTCGCCAGGCAGTTCATATTCAGGATGAAAGAGTTCGAGCAGATGGAGATGGAGTTCTTCTGCAGGCCCGGAACCGAGATGGAGTGGTTCGCCAAGTGGAAGGAGAACCGCATGAAGTGGCATGTCAACCTCGGCATGGGCGCGGAGAACTACCGCTTCCACGACCACGAGAAACTGGCCCACTACGCCAACGCCGCCACCGACATCGAGTTCAACTTCCCGTTCGGCTTCAAGGAGCTTGAGGGAATCCACTCAAGGACCGACTTCGACCTCGGTAACCACCAGAAAATCAGCGGAAAGAAGATCCAGTACTTCGATCCTGAGACAGGTGAGAGCTACGTGCCTTACTGCGTTGAGACCTCCATCGGTGTCGACCGCATGTTCCTCGCCGTCCTGAGCCATTCCTACAAGGTTGAGCAGCTGGAAGGCGGTGATACCCGCGTGGTCCTCAGCATCCCCGCTCCGCTCGCCCCGGTCAAGGTCGCCATCCTTCCCCTTGTCAAGAAAGACGGACTGCCGGAGAAAGCACAGGAAGTTGTTGATCTTCTTAAATATGACTTCGCCTACCAGTACGACGAGAAGGACTCCATCGGCAAGCGCTATCGCCGCCAGGATGCCATCGGAACCCCGTTCTGCGTCACCATCGACAACGACACGATGAACGATGGCACCGTCACCGTCCGTGACCGCGACTCGATGGAGCAGGTTCGTGTTCCGATCAGCGAGCTCCATGAGATGATCAATAAGAAGGTCAACATGGCCAACCTCCTCAGGAACCTTTAATTTTATGAATATCAAGTATTTCTTGGCCGCACTTTGCGCTGCGGCCATTTTTGTTTCCTGCTCTGACAAGGAAAAAACGGAAAGCCTTTTTAACGGTGAGGACCTCACCGGCTGGAAAGCCGTGCTTAAATCCGCCGAGGGCGAGACTTTCGAAGGGGAGACGTTCTTCGTCCAGGACAGCGTGCTCCATGTGACCGGCAAGCCGTTCGGCTATCTCCGTACCGAGAAAAAGTATTCCGACTACCGTCTGCATCTTGAATGGCGCTGGGCCGGAGCGGAGGCCGTGGACGGAGGTGTCTTCAACCGCCTGCAAGACGGGGACAAGGTCTGGCCTCTGGGTGTCCAGCTCCAGATGACACCGAAGGACATGGGTGTCCTGATGGGTGGGATCAAACTCGAAGGGATCGAGGGTCCTTTCTACAAGAAAGACAGGATCGTCGAAGAAAGCGCGGAACTACCTGTAGGTGAGTGGAATGAGATGGAATTTCTCTGCGAGGGCGGCTCAATCAAAGTCTGGCTGAACGGCGTACTCGTCAATGAGGCCGTCTGCGACGCTCTCGACGGCTACATCGCCATCCAGTCCGAAGGCGGCCCAATGGACTTCAGGAATATATTCCTATTCAAACCTCACTTTGCAGACCGATAGGTAATACGTCGCATTGAGCGACTCCTTTCCCTGGTAGAACAGGTACACCTGTCCATCATCATCCTGGAAAACCCCGGGATGGCCGCTCTCGAAAGCGTTCCACGCACCCTCTGGGCCGTGCCTGAAGAACAAGCCGTCCGGAGCGATCCTCTCGTAGTGATACCCGTCAGTGGAAGTGGCAAGCCCGATCTGCTGACCCTCATGGTTGTACGCCCCGGCGTAGAACATGTACCAGACACCCTTGTGCTTAACGACGGTCGGAGCCTCGGTGCAGCTCATTTCCCATGGATATTCCGGAGTCATGAGCGGGCCGTCCACAGAAAGAAGAGTCCATTTATCTGGGCCATAATCACTTCCGTAAGGAGCCTCGGCCATACCCATAATCTGGTAGGTGGCGGTTTTGTCCCTGGTAGCGAACAACAAAATCAGCTTGTCCTTGACCTTGTACACCTCGGCGTCAATAGAGCGCTTGATTGACCATTTAGTCTCCGGGACTATTATCGGACGGTCACAGGTGTTGGTGAAAGTTATCCCGTCCTCGCTCACGGCGTGCCAGATATTGGCCACCCCGTCGGTCCCGTCCCAAGCCATCTGGTAGAACATGTGGATCTTTCCGTCAAGCTTGCGGACACAGGGCGCCACCGCGCCGCGGAGAGGATTGCCTTTGGAATCCCTAAGGTCCATGTCGCCTACCCTTGTCCAGTTCACGAGGTCAGTGCTGCTGGCTATAGCGGCGTGCCAGTCATTGAATTTCGGTGGTTTGCTGTTGTCCTGGGGAGTCGGATCAAAAGGCATAAGGGAATAATACATAAAGTACTGATCCCCATGATGGATGACCGTCGGATCCTTCGCGAAAGGATAGTCCTTGACCTTGGAATTGTCGCCATATCGCATAGGAAGCGGTTCCAGAACCACTTTCATCGGTTTGGGCGCACAAGCCGAAAGGCAAACCGCCGTCGCCAGCGCGAAAAGTGAAAAGGCTCTCATCGTCTGTTATTTTTCCTGATAATCAAAATACTCGAAACTGGCCTGGCCGCCTTCAGCGAAGAGACCGAGCATCACTCCCGTAAAGCCTCCGACCACTTCGGAGCTAAGCAGGGACGTCTCAAACTCTCCGAGAGACTTTCCTCCGGCGAAGAACTCATACATGTTGCCATCTTTGGATTCCACTTTGAGGACAGTCTCCTTCCCCTTGACCGGAACCTCTCCCAAGACAGTGTCAACGGACTTCAGCCTGAGCCTCAAAACAGCCTTGCCACCACTGACCTCAATCGCGGCGAAGCCATTAAAGTCCTGATAAACAACCAACCCGGCCTTTCCGGAACGGGAATCAAGTCGGACTTTCGTCTCAGCGACGATCCCGGGACTCTCCTGACGGACTCCGACGAAAGTCGGATGGTCACGATCGTCAAGAGGTTTGGCTCCCGCAAGGATAAGACGACCCTTATCCATCTTGTAACGAGACATTTCCGGATTCTGGATATAAACCCACTCCGGACCCAGGGGAGAGTCAAACTCCTGCCTCCATGCCTTCTTTTCAGGAGTCTTGGCGGTCCAGCTGGCTGGAACCTCCATGACAGCCTCTATCGGAGCCCCGTCGTTGATCACGGGCCACCCGGCTACCCAAGTCACTGGAGCGATAAACGTCTCGCGGCCAAGATGATGGAAATCCCCTCCGAAACGCCTGAAACCAAGGAAAACCACCCACCAGGACCCGTCAGGAGCTTGTACGAAGTCCCCGTGACCGGTTCCCTGAATCTGATGTCCCTGGGAAACCTGACGGAACTGCGTAAGAATAGGATTGACGGGATTGGACTCGTAAGGACCCCAGATGTCACGGCTGCGGGCGACAGTGAGGCCGTGCCCCATCTCTGTACCACCCTCGGAAATCAGCAGATAGTACCATCCGTCTTTCTTGTAAATATGCGGTCCCTCGGCATAGCGTCCTCCTGTTCCGTACCACAGTACTTTGCTCTCTGTCAACTGTTTCCCAGTCACAGGATCAATCTCGCAAAGCACTATCCCATTAGGATTGGAGACCATGTAGCACTTGCCGTCCTCAAAGAGGAAAGAGGGGTCAATTCCTCCCTGCTTCAAATAGACAGGCTCCGACCAAGGTCCTTTCGGATCCTTAGCGGTCACAAAGAAATTGCCTCCCGTGGTGACATTCGTGGTGACCATGTAATATGTCCCCTCATTATAGCGGATCGTGGTGGCGAAGATTCCGCCGGAAGAATTCGCGTTCATAAGGGGAATCTGGCTCTCCCGGTCAAGGACATTGCCGATCAATTCCCAGTTGACCAGGTCTGTCGAATGGTAAATCGGCACCCCGGGGAAATACTGGAAAGAGGAATTAACTATGTAATAATCGTTTCCGACCCGGCAAATGGAAGGGTCCGGATGATACCCGGGGATAATAGGGTTGTGGATCTCAAGGTTGCCGTTCTGGGCAAACGAAAGCGCCAAAGAGAAAATGGCGATAAAGGCTGTGGTTATCAGACGTTTCATAACAAATGTAAAGTTAACATTATTTTCATAAATTTGTTTGATATAAAAGGTTGTGCATCCATGAAAAGACATTTGACCGCCGCCATCCTTGTGATCCTGGCGCTTCACGGTTGCGGCTCACCCCGCCCGGACATCCCCAAAACCACTTTTCAGACTAACGCCTCGTGGAAACCCGTAACGGACATCAGGGCCGATGCCGTGATGGTCTATGGGACTGGTCCCGCCAAAGGCGCTGGGGGAAATGTGGAAGACCGGTTAAGCCGTTGGAAGGAAAAAGGTTACAGGACGGATTTCATGACCGGAATAGCCTGGGGAGGCTATCAGGATTATTTCCTCGGACGTTGGGACGGACAACCTCACTGGGAAGACGGACAGGTCGATTCGCAAGGAGACACTATCTGGCACGGAAAGAACGTTCCCTACATCGTCCCGAGCCGGAAGTATCTTGAATATTTCAAGGAGACTCAAATCAAGAGGATCATCGACGCCGGAGTTGACGCCATTTACCTCGAAGAACCCGAGTTCTGGGCGCGGGCAGGCTACAGTGACACTTTCAAGAAGGAATGGGAAGACTTCTACGGAACTCCGTGGATGCCGCAGGACAGTTCCCCGGAAGCCACTTATCTGTCCAACAAATTGAAGTACCATCTCTATTACAGAGCCTTGGAAGACGTGTTCACCTACGCCAAGGAATATGGCAGGGAGAATGGCCGCGAGATAAAATGCTATGTGCCGACGCATTCGCTGGTGAACTATTCAATGTGGGAGATCGTCAGTCCGGAGGCCAGTCTGGCCCTTCTTCCTTGCGTCGATGGTTACATCGCCCAGGTTTGGACCGGAACTTCCAGGGCCCCGACATATTACGACGGTCGCAGGGCGGAGAGAATCTTCGAGACAGCCTTCCTTGAATATGGCAGCATGGTCTCCATGACCGCTCCCACTGGACGGGACCTCTGGTTTCTCACAGACCCGATAGAAGATGGGGTCAGGGACTGGGAAGACTACCGAAAAGGCTATCACGCCACTTTCACGGCTCAACTTCTCTACCCGGAAGTCTCTGATTATGAGGTAATGCCATGGCCGGATCGGATCTACGAGAAATTGTACCCTGTGAGCGCTGGATCCTCTGAGATGAGTAATATTCCCGGACCTTACGCGACAATGATGGGCATTATGGTGAATGCCCTTCAGAAGATGCCAAAGAGCTCGGGGAAGGTGGAAGGTTCGCAGGGAATCTCTGTCTTGATGGGTAATTCATTGATGTTCCAGCGTTTCCCGGTTCACAGCGGTTATGATGACCCTCAATTGTCAGACTTTTTCGGGCTTTCCATGCCTCTTTTGAAAGCAGGAGTCCCCGTCGGAATAACCCACATCGAGAATATTCCCGGATCTTTGAAGAATGTGAAGGTCCTGCTGATGACATATTCCAACATGAAACCTTTGTCCGAGGATGCTCATGAGGCCCTCAAGGGCTGGGTCTCGGAAGGAGGAAAACTCATTTATTCCGGAAGGGATGAGGATCCTTTCCAGAATGTGAGTGAATGGTGGAACAGTGACGGACGCGGTTACAGGGCTCCTTCCTGTCACCTTTTCGAATTATTGGGCCTCGGTCAAGAACCGGAAGAGGGAAGGTACAAAGTCGGTAAAGGAGAGGTGATGGTCTTAAGGGCCGATCCGAAAGAATATGTGATGAATCCCGGCGGGGAAGCCGCTGTGTTGAAAGCGGTTGAGGATTTCTATGGTCCCTTGGCCAAAAAGAATCACCTGAAACTGGAGCGGGGGCCGTACCTGGTCGCCGCCGTGATGGATGAAACTCCGGACCAGAATCCCCTGAAGCTGGATGGCTCATTCATTGACCTGTATGACCCCACTCTGCCTGTCCTGGATGGCATCACTTTGCCTCCTGGCTCCAGAAAACTGCTGTACGACCTCGCGAAGCGCCCCCGCGGAGCGGCCATCCTGGCGGAAGCCGGAAGATCAACAGATTTGCGGAGCTCCAGAAGAAGCTTTTCCTACATCACGAAAGGACCCGCGGGAACCATGAACCGAAGCAGGGTCTCCATTCCCAGGAAACCTCTCAGCGTCGAGGCTGAGGGATGTTCCTGGACATGGGATGAGAACAGCCGG
>JAEEGL010198352.1_pt1 | contig 20012 bp, 18 predicted proteins | sample 9134231 | NCBI WGS metagenome assembly JAEEGL01 (sample SAMN16246548, study PRJNA631951) | gut metagenome | biome: gut microbiome; feature: rumen; material: fiber-attached | host: Bos | place: Iran: Karaj | collected 2018-10
GAACTGCTCAGCGCTCATGGACTTAAGGTTGTTCTGGAACTCAGGAGACTGTGCAAAACCTTTAGCGAATGCTGCGCCGTTGATCTCCTTATCAAGGAGCATTGCGGTCCAGCCGCATTTTCCGTCGTAGTCGGACTCTCTACCGAGGAAGACATTGTACATACGCTCCACGAAGTCCCAGACCGCGAAGCAGTCTACTTCGTCGGGGTTGATGTTGGGGGTATGGACGGGCCAGGCGCCGGGACCCTGCTCAAAGAAAGGGTTGCCGTAGAAATCGGTGAAGATTGCAGTATTGGTTTTGGGGTCCCAGTATGAATCATAGGATGCAAGCAAACCAAAGATCCAATCACTCGGAATACCTCTTCTTACAAGTTCCTCAATATAATCACCTAATCCATAAAATGAAGAGAATCCACCATACACACTACCTATGTAATCAGGATCCAGGCTTCTTAACCGTTCTTTACCTTCTTCCGTACGAGACAACTCATACCACAGATCTGCGTGAGTGATTTCACCTCTTACCAACGGCATGCCATAACGCTGCACTTCTTCATCAGTAGGAAATCTATGTAAAACGCAGGCGTATGCGCGTTTAATTTCCTGATTTGCTGCATCAGCAATCGAGTCCGCAACAACGCCCTGCGTAATACTAATAGGATCATCCTCCTCCACATCAGCCCGGGAAGGATTCACAGAAGAGGTCAAGACCAACCCCGAGAGGAGAGACAAGACCAGGACGATTGATACGACAAAAATTAAAGAACGAGCGTTTTTCATATATATATTATTACCTCCTTTTATTGAAAACATTGGGTTTTCTGTACTATTTGTTACATGTTAATTCTAACACAGAATCGTTCAGAGTACCAAATTCCATACCGGAAATCTCTTTCTGCATCTCCCGGAGCCGGAGATGACAGGGATCGGAGAGAGGGTGGAGAGTTGACTTTTGAGGTGAAAATGGTATCATAGAGGTAGATTAGATAACAAAACGAGCTGACAGAACCGACTACAACCGCATATAGGTGTAGCCGGTGTTTTTGTCTATAGGGGAGTTCCCCGATTTACTTTTTGTAATCAGGGAACGAACCGAAGGGTTCCTTTCCTGTGTGTATAAAAAAAATTGGAAAGGAAAAAAGAGATGGAAAGATTTTATCACGGAACCGATATTGATAGCGCTATTGACATATACAAAGCGCAAAAGCCAAATATCGACTATTGTTCTAAACGAACCGATTTTGGACAAGGGTTTTATGTTACCGATAGTTACGACGCTGCATCTAAATGGGCGTTTCGTAAATCTAGAGCAAGAAATAAAAAGCCTGCAATATTGACGATTTATTTTGATGTTCAAGAAGCTGAACCATTTATCGAAAGATTTTCAGACGATTTAAGATGGGGCAGATTTATCATCAATAATCGAAACGGTTTGGTGTATATCAATTCCGTAAGATTTAAGGAGAATAACCTTGATGCTCGATATCCGATTACTTTTGGAAGGATATCGGATATTGATGTTTTAGATGTAGCAAAAGAATTGAGTGAGACTAAGGGATTGTTGATGTCGTTAGATCGGATTCTGAATCTCAACTACCCTTATCAATACGCATTTCACACAACCGATTCCTTAAGGTACATCAAAAAGATTACATATACGCCTTTAGCGTAAGGAGGTAATTATGATAATTTCTGAAGAAAGAAAACAAAGATATATTCAGGATGTATATTCCGAAATGAGAAAACGCGGTTTTACTGAAACAGAGATTCCAAAAGTGATTGGGAAAACCGGGTTTATGAAGGTTATGGAAGACTATCCAGAAGAACAGTTGCATTATGATGTCGCAGATGCAGTAGATGAAATAATGCTTACTGCTTCAGTAAACTGAAGTAAACAAGGGCCGCTCTGAAAAGAGTAGCCCTTGTTTTTTGCCCCAAAACCCTCAGAAAATCCCCGAATTTCCTAAACTTTTTTCATTAAGGGTCTTGACACGACTCATCAGTGGGTATACTATACTCTTACAACAACATAACAATAAGAAACGAGAGCTAATATCATTATTTTTTGATATTGGCTCTTTTTTTTTGTTTTTCGGACTTTTTCAGAAAGGATCAGGATATTATGAACATTTTGAAGAAAATCGCCATCACCGCAGCGCTTGCCTTTGGGTGTGTAGTGCCGTCTTTTTTCTTTGGTGGCATTGTGACACGCGCAGAGGCGTTTGGAGAAAATGTATACACACAATACTATGATTATGATATAAACGGCAATTATGTTGAGACGTGGGTAATCAACAAAAGTAATGGGAGTCCCTATTATGGCGATTTGACCATTACTGGGGGAGGAGTAGTTAACCACCCCATTCAATTAGCCAGTGCTGACAGTAATACCGCAAGAACAATCACCTTCCAGGGAGGAACATATTATTTTAGTTCTAGTGATCACATGTCACACACCGGCATGTTTTACATGACCTCTAGCGCAGTTAATGTACGCTTTGAAGGAGTTACCTTCGATGTTCGGGATTTCAACAAAGATCTGGCCGCCATCTTTCTCACGGACTGTTATCAGAGTTTCGGAAAGAATATTACGTTCGTAGATTGTACCTTCCTGATGGGGAGCAATACCCACCATGCATATATGGAGCGCTCGCTTTCAGAAGGTAACCGATACGAAGTAAACCCTGTCAATCTCAGAATGGAAGGCTGTGTTTTTTCGGGAGGACAGATTGGAGCATTAGCGTCTGCTCACGGAACACACACCTTAAATGGGTGCACCTTCTCCGGGCAATCCCAATATGGATTCTTCTCTAACGGTCAGAACGGAACCCATAATAGAGAAAATACGGTCAGCATTAACGGTTGTTCATTCCAGGGCAACGGGAATGGAGCTGCGGCGATTGCCATAGGTGCAAACGGAACCATCTCCATTTCAAATAGCCAGGTATCAGGCGGTTTCTATAATGGAATTGTTATGGATGGTATCGCTTGCGGGCCGTCTACACAGGAAATTTCATTAGACAATAACTGGACCCAAGGGTGCACTTATAATCCCGGATATGACGACGAGTCAGGATGCGGATTCCGTTTTATCGGTTGCAAAGACAGTAACATTGCTCTGAACAACTGTAGAACCAACGATGCAGGGTCAAATACTGACATGATCGGATTGTATTGTCAGTCTGATAACAGCGGCGCCTTTACTATTACAGAAAGCATAAGCGACTGGTCTTTTTTTAACGGACAAAAATATGGTATCAGATGCAAAAGCAGCACACATCTGATTGTTTCCTCTCATGCAAGCAGGATCGAGACTAATGGTGGATGGTTCGGAATGCAAATGAACGATACCTCTCACGCCACCATTTCTTCCGGGGGAATGTCTTTTTCTGGAGGAACCGGAGGAATTAGTTTAAGGAGTGCATATTCTTGGAATGGTGAGAATGATATTGTGAACTTTCAGGGAAGCACCTATTGTCAATCCGTTCACTTTCAGTCTGGATGCAGCGCCTCCGGGTATGTATATGACAACGGGCAAAATTCCTTCCCTTTGTATTTAAGTGAATGGGGCGTAGATTTAGACAATAAGAACCCGGTTCGTTATCCAAGCGGCCAAGGAAATGTCGCAAGATACCCGGTTAATTCTCCTTCCGGTGTAAAGTGTTATGACACCAGAGCAGCGCACAATCTTTGCACAGGCCACGACCTTGTGATCACAGCGGCGGCGGTAAATGATTGTGGTAGTCATTTTACTAGTCTTTCTAAGAGAACCATCTCGGGAGTGATGTACTACAAGCAGAGTGCATTGAATTATACCATGCCAAGCACTCTATCAGGCTACTACACGATAAACTCACCGACCTACACCACACCGGTTACGGCGTATTCCAACGCGGCAGGAACAAGTCAGATCACCTCTCTGTCTTGCCAGGCAACATCCCACGGTACAGTGAGCAAGACTGTCTATCTGAAAGCCACGGCCAACCAGTTCAACGTCACCGTCAGCAAAGGAACCTATGTCGGTTCAGTCAGTGGAGGAGGAACCTACACGGTAGGAAGCTGGGTGGCGATCACTGCTACTGCGGCAACGGATAGCACCCCGTGGGACTATGGATATACCACGTGGGCAAAGCCATCCAATGTATCGGCAATCTATAAATCCAAAAGCGCCACCAGTAGTAACGTAGCGCCGGCAACGCAGGCAAGCTGGACGAACGCCTATACTGTTTATTTCCAGATGCCCGCCAGCAACGTCTCCTTTACTGCAACCGCAGGACGAAGGGATGTGCAGGCCCCGTCCGTATCAGGAAGTTCGAACAACACAAACTGGACGAATCAGCCGGTCAAACTGACGGTGAGCGCCTCTGACGGAAGCGGATCCGGTCTGTACCCGAATACGCCGTACAACTGGAACGACGGAAATGGCTGGATTGGAACGAATTGGAAACAGGTATCCGCGAACGGAACCTATACGATAACGGTACGGGATAATGCCGCAAACGATGCATATTCCTCATCCCCGACAGGAAGAGTCCGGGTATCAGGCGTAGCGAATAATTCGACCAACTACACGTTCACGGTAAACAACATCGATCCCACGCCTCCAAGAGTCGATGTCACGGATGGCCAAATCTTCTATATAGATGAGACGGCATCCAAAACCTTCACGATTACTGATAACCTGTCCGGCATTGATCTTACAAAGAGCACGGTCACGATGACAAATACCGTAAAGGGGACCAGCAGCAGTTATTCTATCACAAATGGTAATACTGCTCAGACAAGCTGCTCCGTCACGGTGCCGTTTAGGGGAAATACCTTATCCACAGACGACTGCACCATCAGTATCAGGCTCTACGACAGAGCCGGGAATACCTTTGTTGGCACGTACTACCTGCGGGATAATGTAGCGCCCACCATGACTTACACCCGGGATCACTACGACTACACGAGGAACCTTCCCATCTGGACCAATGACAACGTGCATATCGCTATCTCGGCAGCAGACTCCGGGTTTGGCCTTACGGATAACCCTTATCGCATCAAGAGAGGAAATTACAGCTTCGGCTCCTGGTTTGCAAATCCCGCGACCTATGCTGAGTTTAACGGCACTCACATCATCCAGGTCAAGGACAGGGAGACGGATACCACGGTTGCTACCAAGCAGACAGGTGCAGCAGTGTCAGCGAATGCGCCGAACATCTCGGAGTACAGCATTGACATCCGAAACATCGACAAAGTAAGACCGGAAGTCGCTGGTATTGACGAGTTCATCGCAACTCTTGTGACGGAGCGATTAGAGTACGGCGATGACTTCCTGGATAGGGATAACGGCACCAAGCACTTTCAGTTCACCTTTACTGATGATGCCAGCGGAATGGATTTCATCGAGGTTGAAGTCGTAAACTCGGACAACGGTGAGACTGCCCACTACAATGTCACCAGGGACGAGATCGGGAACGATATCTATCAGACCCCGACAAACAATCAGCACAAGACCGTAAACCTTTCGATAGATGTCACGGAGAATATCGACGTATATTACGGCGACTTTGTGATGACCATCACCTTTGGTGATATCGCAGGTAACACTACAACGGAGACCTACGACACCACAGAGTTCTTCTTAAAGGCCTTTTTAGAGCGTTATCTTGACGCAAAAGACCATAAGAACGACGGGATGGATATCCTTACCTTCCAAAAGGGAGAGTCAGGGCTCCTGACAGTCCGGGCTGCAGGATATGCGGACCACGTGACGATCACCTGGCCGGATATCTTTGACTCGGAATGGACAGGCACTCCGAAAGCAGATCTTGACTACGACGAGTATTACTCCTATTACGACCTGGAAATGATAAAAGTCATCGAACAAGATTTTATGGTCCCGCTCTACATCGATGATGGAGAATACGAGATCGAGATTTCCAGCTATAAGGACGGTCACCTGTTAAAGACCATCCGTGTGCCGTTCAAAGTAGAAGGCACCATCCTGGATGATTTTAGGACCATCCTTCGGTAACAGCAAATGCCTCCTCTCCAAAGCGGAGAGGAGGCTACTCTACTCTTACTTTGGTTTTGAGAAAACCAAAGTAAGACGATAGTTTTTTGAGGTGAACCGCATGCCCTACGATAAATCGACATCAAGACAAGCGAAGAAATTTTGGAAGCACTACAGTAATCCGAATCAGATCACAAGAACAACTGCAGAGTATCTTAAATACCTCCCGGATTCAATGAAAACCCGGATGATCTGTGACAAAGCAGTAGCAGAATATCCGGGAAGTATCCGGTATATCGCTCCGGAACTGAAGACAGAAGAGTATTATAAGGAAATGATCTGGAAAGGGATCGATATCTTTTCCTATCTGGCGGCGGTAGAGAAAACTCCGGCGCTTTGCCTTACTGCAGTAACTTTAAACAGTAAGTATTTTACGGACATCCCATACAAAAGGCTGACAGATCAGATTTGTGAAATTGCCGTAAAAAAGGATCCGGAGCAGATCAAGAACGTCCCCTTTGAGTTCATGACACAAGAACTGATCATGCTGGCAATCGAAAAAAAGCCGGAGCTCCTCTTTTATCTTCCAAAATCCTATCATTCCAAAGAGCTGTATTTGGAGGCATTAAAAAGGAACGGATTCCTGATCCAGGAGATAGCAGATATCGACCTGGACACGGAGCTCGTAGAGACGGCAATACAGGATATTGCGGACAGACTCGGGATCCCGGATGCTGTGTCTACGTCAGAGAATATCTCGCGGAAGTTTTTCTTCTCCAAAGACAAGATTTGGGATTTTCTGCGAAACAATTATCAGCCTGGGTCAGAAGACTACACTGTCTTTTTCCATTCCTGTTTTTGTCTGTACAAATATGGGTTTATTTCCGAAGAGCTGATGGATGAGATCCGGGCGATCGACAACTCCTGTTTTAAAGAAAAACAGCGTCAAGAGTGGTATGTCCCCTGGAAAGCAGACGACTGAGTTAACGAAAGAGAGCCTTTTTCTTAATAGAAAGGGCTCTCTTTTTCCGTTTTGTACAGAACGTCCGGATGGTCGTTCAGGATTTGACACTGAGCCTATTCTATATGTATAGTATACTTAAAGAAGAAAACAACCGCACCCCAAAGGAGGGCAAATGGAAAAGTAATCAGGAGGAAAAGCAATGAAAAACGAAATGGAAATCAGAACAATTCAGACAAAATGGAGCATGATCTTTTCGCAGACGGACCTGTCCAGAATGCAGGTGAGCGGCGACGGAGAATCGATCAAGGTCGTCCTTGACACCCACGGACTTAAGTGCGTCGAAGCAAGGGTCATGATAAACAATATAGCAGCAACCATCCGCCCGGCATTCACCATCCAGGTGATCCACGGATACAACCATGGGCATGATACAAAAGACATGATCGCGGACGAGACCAAGATGAGCAACAAAAGGATCAGAGCAAGGATCCCGGCAAAAAAGAACCCGGGAGTCACGGATCTGGTATTTATGGGAGCCTAAATGCACGAGCAGAGAATGACAAACGAAGTGATAAATGAATTAAAGAAATATACAGCAGGAAAGATGAATACTGAAAAAATCGAAATCAGTGTACTTGCCCTTAACAGACTCATATTTGCATTAGAGAAGCAAGAACCTTGCGAGAGTGATGAAGTAAAGAAGATAGATGAATGGGAAATACAAGGAAAAACTGCTGAATTATGGATTGTAAAAGGCAATTTACAAGTTCGTTATTTAGGCACTATTCACAATACCACTTTACCTTCAATAACACCGAAGCAGAAAACGGGGCATTGGCTTCTTAATGATCATCAAGGTGTGCTACCTGTTGGGTATAGACTGTATCACTGTTCAGAGTGTGGACGTGAAATAAGTAGTAAGTATCATGGAAAAATAAGTCTATTGAATGAGTATCCATATTGCCATTGTGGAGCAAAGATGGTCTATCCAAAGGAAAGCGAGGACTGAACAGATAATGGATGAAAAACTTAACAATAAAGATGTGCAAGCAATAACATTATTGCTATTTGGAATAATCTCAACAGTTTTAATGGCAGCATTTACATATCTATGAAAGTAGAGAGCGAGGGTAAGAGATGGAAATATATATCGTTACCAAAACCTTTTATATCAGATCCAAACATCCTAGGATTGACCTCAAAGTTCCGGTATCAATCAACGAGGCGGTATTCGATACCGAGGACAAGGCAAACAGATATATTCTGCAAAGAAAAGCTCTTAATGACAGAGACGACAGAGGCTGCGAGTTTGAGGTAGAGCCCTGGCATGTAACACAGTAAGAGAGGACTTATATGGCACGATATCCAAAGCAGAATTTCACAGAAAAGCAGTTAAAGCTGATCCGGGAGAATATCGAAGCCCAAAGGCCTGCCGTAGAACTTTATCAGACAGGCCTTTTTGGGGACATGCGACTCCGTACTTTCTATAGGAGGTACAAGGACGAAGCTGTCAAAATGGGCAGGATCTGCACCGTAGTCAGGAAATGGACAGAAGAAGAGGAGAAGACCCTTTCCGAGATGATCGTGGACGGAGTAAAGCCAGGGGATATGGTACTGGGATTTGACGACAGGTCAAAAGGCTCCGTGATCGGAAAAGCCAAGATGTCCGGAGTCTACGAAGCAAGAATCAATCCCCTCTGGACAGAAGAAGAAAAAGACAGGCTCCTTGCTCTTTTGGATACCATTTCCTATTCAGAGCTCGTTAAAGGAGATTATTTTCCTGGCCGGACCAAAGCAGCGGTAAGGAACCAGATCGCAAGGCTAAGGAAAAGAAGGGAGAAATGATTCATGGAAGTAAGAAAAATCTATCTTGAAAAAGATACCCCGGATGTCTTCACGTTTCAGCTCACACTTGGGAACCTTTCGACAGAGGTCAGGAAACGTGCAGTCAAATTATCCGGGATGCAATGGCCTCAGCTCTATGTCACGGTAGACTATAACAGGCTGGCAAAAGAGTGTGAGATCGTAAAACACGACGAGGAACATCCGGAAAGAATCCTGTATACCCGGGCTGAAGACGGAAGCATCATTCCGCTCATCTACAGTATCAGTGCAGAGAACCTTGAATCGTTATACAATACGGTAAAAGAGTTCGTAAAGAATCAACAGTGGGGAAATATCTGATGGAAACTATCAAACTGATCCTTCGGTCAATGGATAAAAAAAGAAAGATCGCAGCAGGAAGTATTCTGGGGATCCTGGTACTGTTTCTGGTATTTCTTGCAATCTCTAAATTTGAAAGCCGTCCTGATCCCAACTCCTATGCATACAAGGAGATCACGGATATTCCCGGCATCTCTTTTATCGTACCTTCCGAGCTTGTAGAGACCGCTACTGCAGTTACGGAAATCTCTAACAGCTCCAATCTTTCCGAGTACAATGCATACTCCTTTAAGAACGGTAAGGATACCTACCTTGTTTTTAATATCTCCAGGTTCATCATCGTTGCGCAGGCCGGCACCCATTTTAATCTGCCGGAGAACGGCATCTCTTCTTTGCAGACAAACGGCATGGATGGCATTTGGTTTACGCCTCTTAAGGACGACAAGCTGACTTCGGAGAATGGCGTGTGCAGGGTAGATGTAAAAGGAGAGGTTTCCATTACTCCATCCCTGTATAACGACTTCTATGGGACACTGACTACGATTTCCGGAAGTGACGGGATCGAGTATTCTGTCTTTGCAGGAGTGCGTGAGGGTTACTACGAGGTCGATAAAAGCATGATCTCCAAAGTAGCATCTTCCGCAGGGGTATCCCTCCAGTCGGAAAACGAACCGGAGCCCGAAGTACAGCTCTCATATGACACCGATACGGATGTTATGACCCCTGTAGCGCAGGTAGAACCAACGCCTGCTGCCACGGAAAGTGAAGAATCGGAAGAGCCCCCGGCAGCAGAGCCTGCAAAAACCTTTGAAGGGAAAACCAGTCAGAAGGAGTTTGCGCAGGAAGCAGGAGACGCAACTGCCTATGTAACAGATATTTACTCCATGCTCTCTGTCGGGCAGACGGCGTGTGCAGCCATTTATGCAGACTCCGGCATTTCCAGTAAGGTCTATATCACGCTCACGGACATTCTGAACTCAGAAAGAACCAGAGAGCTGATAGAAGAGTATATCGCTACCGGCGAGCCATATTACAACTCTTTTACGCCGCCCGCAGGATGTCACCTGGAGGCAGCAGTCTTTAACGCCAAGTTCACGGACGGAGAAGGCTACATCGACGTAAGACTGAAAGGTATGGACGGAGAAAGCCTGGTTTACTTAGGGCACCCCTATCCCGAAAGAACTTACTTTATCAAGACTTCCGGACAGACTGCAGGAAGCGATGGCTGGCACCTGGGGTACACTGTATTCTATACGGTCCCGGACGGATGTGAAGAATATGCACTTTCTATCGCGGGCCAGGGCGAGAAGAACTACTACCATCCTGCATGGTTCTCCGTGCAAAGTGCAAACTGACAGAAGACAAACCGGCGGAAATTTTGTGAAAAAATGAAGGCATATTTTCCGCCGGTGTTTCTTGCGCTTCTAGTGCATGTATACTATACTAGTAGTGTAGTTTGATCAAAAAAAAGGAGTACAGGTATGCAGATTCCCGCACAGAATTTCAATAATACCCCCATTCTGGTCTTTGTGGGGTGTATCTACTTAACCGTCATGTTTCTTCTGGAGATTTCCGCATTAAACGGCAGAAGAGAAAAGCTAGAGCAGATCCTGGCTGCTGCAAGGAGGCTAAAAAGTGAAGATTAAAAAGATACTCTTGGGTCTCCTTTTTATCGGGATGACTACCGTTTTTTCAGGGTGCGATGTACAGATCTTTGAGCACGAAGAAGAACTGGCCTTCAAAGAGTGTGCCGAAGACGAGATGGAATATGACAAGTTCTATGTCAAGAACGGCACGGCCTTTGGCCCGGTCTACACCTTGGAAAACAACTATGAAGGGATGCGAGGGAAGACCCCTGCCAGAATGAGCAAGAGCAAATTCGTGTGGTTCCGGAAAGACGAATTTATGCTTCCTACCCATTACAAAGGAGAGATCATCGGATATAAATCCCTTTCTGCAGGTCTGTCTTCCGTAACCCTGGAAAGATACGAGGATATCGGATACACCTTTGGGGTATACGGAGGAACCGTTCAGGAAGATGGGTATTACCATTTCAACAGCAGCGACAAAAACACGCTGATTCCCGGGTCATACGCAGCGGCTCTGTTTGCCAGAGTACCGTCCTCCGAAATCCGCATCACCTCCATCGACGGGAATCCGGTCTCGGACTACGTGGACAAATACAACGGTCTTTTCGTAGGCCTTGAAAAGAACCAGGAATGCATCATCGAGTTCTATGGCGGAACACAGAAATACACCCAGTATTTCTACGCAGATATGCATGTGATGCGAGAGTTTGAGTTCTTTGTGTATGACAGTAAGTATATTACTGACACCACCAGAGGATACAGGGCGTTCCATACGCCCCAGGATCTAAAGAGCGGATACTACTCCATCAATGACAGCGGCTTATTCAAATATGTGGCATACGAAAAAGGCTCTGTCCCTGACGAGCTCGACATGAACGAGAAGTATTACTTAAGCGAAGGCGACATGATCAGAAGTTATTCGCAGCAGTATACACTCTCTGTACCACAGGCAGTAAGAGACCTGTCCGTAACGATCAGTTATGACGGCGTACTGGATGAAACAGATGATTCCGTAGAACCCGGATGCTACATCGAATCTCCCGCAGGAGAAGTCTACGAGATGAGCGTAGACGAAAAAAGAAAGGTCATGACTTTCTCCATCAAAGTAGCGCAGGCAGGAGACTGGACTCTCAACGTGATCCCCAAATCTTTGGAGATTGGGAACATCTACACGGATTCACTGGCGACCTACGAGGAAGCAACGCTTCTTGAAAAAACCTTTACGATAGAAGATGGCGAAAACGCATACAGGGAGTTTAGAGCAGATATCGAGGGAAGCGTTGATACCCAGGTCTACGGCTCTATCATTGCTTCCGACGGCTCTACCTACAACCTGAAAGAAGATTCGTATCTGAACTCTTTCAAGGAAAAGAAGCGGTTTCTGTATTACGATTTCCCTTACATTAAGACAGGACAGTATATCGTCCGGGTATACTATTACGCTTCCACAAACCAGGTAGATGACATTGTTCTGTCTACCTATGGAGAACAGGAAGAAGAGGACTTTGTATTCGGGGATAACACAGAAGAAGAGCCAGTAGAGATAGAAGATTCGGATTCTGAGGATGAGATCATCGTGATCGAGTAGGGTACATATGCAGGAAGCCTTTAAAGAGTTTCAAAAAATCATGTCTGACATCATCGAGGATACAGACAGAAAAAGTTTTGCCAGGGGAAGAATAAGAGGCGCCATCGCCGTAATCTTGCAGCTAGATGCAGACAGAGATCACTGTATCAAATACCTGGCTTCGGCAACCGGACTTCAGAGAGCAGAAGCAGCGAAGATAATCGACGCGCTGATGCTCTCGTCCGGCGCCATCGGAGGGGAATATTATGCGTAAATTTTTAGCAGCCGTTTTCATGGCAACCGTCCTGCTGACCGGGTGTTCTATTCCGCTTAGCACAGATATTCCGCCGGAAGAGATTGAGTCTGTAAAAGACGATGTCTTTTCTTCTCCCATCTGGGAATACCTGTCTGGGCTTATCAAAGGGTTATTTACAGATTTCAAAGATGCAGTTGCAGACAGCATATCCACGGATACAAGCGGCGTATATGAAGAAGCCACCTATGTCCGCACAGTAGACGGAGACACCATTGTCGTGCTCTTAGACGGGAAGGAGCAGAAGGTAAGACTTATCGGGGTAGACACTCCGGAAAGCGTAGCATCAGACGAATACCTCGAAAAAAGCGGAAAAGAAAATACCCAGGAAGGGAAAGACGCCTCTGAATACACCAAGAGTATTTTGTCAGACACATCCACCCTCTATCTTGTAAAGGATAAGACCGGAACGGACATCTACGGAAGACTTCTTCGGTATGTATGGCTGGAGATCCCGGAAGACGACATGGATGAAACGGAAGTTTCTGAGAAGATGCTCAACGGCATCCTTGTCTGGGAGGGGTATGCAAATGCAGTTTCTTACCCGCCAAATGTAAAATACAAAGAGATTTTCGAGTACCTGGAAGGATATAGAGACTAGGGCCTTGCCCGGGAGGGATATATGACAGTCGATTACGGAGCCATCTTAAATCTTGACCCTGTTACGTTGGCAAACTGGGTGCTCGAAAACTTCTACAAGGATCTTCCGGCGCAGATCATAAATGCGGAAGATATGGAGCAGGCAGGAAAACTCCTTTTAGAGTTGTCTGCAGGATATTCCTATGTCAATGCGCTCTTGTCCTATGCCAAAATCCTTTCAAGGAACGCCAAAAGAACCGGAAAGAAGGAGATCTACGAGGATCTGGTAGACAAGAAGGAGGTCCTGCAAAACGCCGCAGACTCCATCAAACAGCAGTACAATGCGGTAAGCAGAGCAGTTACGATCAAAATGAGTAATGACGCAGAACTAAAAATGATGCAGCCATAGGAGGGAAGCAAATGATCCAGTTTGAAGAACTACTGAAAGAAGCAGAGGAAAAGAATGCGGCCTACATCCATCTTCCTATCGGAGCAGCCCCGAATTTGCGGATTCGTGGGAACCTTGTTCCGCTTTCTGCGCTCGAAAATGTATCCAGGGAGGATGTTGAGGGGATCTTAAAGGAATATCTTTCTGATAAGCAGATGGCGGCCCTGGAAAAGAGCGGGAATGTGAACGCACCCATTTCTATTTCCGGTGTCGGCAGATACAGACTAAATGCCTATAAGCAGCGAGGAACGGTGTCTATCGTAGTCAAAATCCTGCACACCAATATCGCCAGTCCTGAGGACCTTTACATCCCCACTAACGTCACAGAGCTGTCTTCCAGAAAGAAAGGAATGATCGTTGTTACGGGTGCATCCTGTAGTGGGCGCTCTACCACGGTCGCTGCTCTCATCGACACGATCAATAAGACCAGGGCGCTTAATATCGTCACCCTGGAAGACCCCATCGAGTATCTGTTCCGGCACGGAAAATCCATCATCAGTCAAAGAGAAGTAGGAAGCGACGTCTCCTCTTTGGAGGAGGGGCTTTCCACCGTTCAGTACGAAGACCAGGATGTTGTGATGATCAGTAAGATTTCTGACAGAAAGTCAATTCTGGCAGCGCTGGAGTTGGCAGAGAGCGGAAAAGTCGTGATCACGGAGATGAGCACGAATGGCGTAGCAGATACCGTAAGCAGGATCGTGGGTTCTTTTCCTGTCGAGCTGCAGCCCCAGATCAAGGCGCAGGTGGCAAGATCCCTAAATACCGTCGTTACCCAGCAGCTCATTCCGATTTCCGGGAACGCCGGAGTGATCCCGGCATTCGAGATCATGCACTTAAATCAATCCGTGAGAGCCTCTCTTGTAAGCGGCGATTTTTCAAATATCGAGAATCGGATCCTGGAAAGGTCCAATTCCAGTATCCGGATGGACAATTACATTCTGGAGCTGTATAAAGCCGGGGTAATTTCCTCAGAAAACGCCGTCAGGTACGCAAGAAACAGCAAGGAAATGATGGAATGGATTAAAACAGCGTGAGAATAAGGAAAAAGTCGATCAAATCAAAGATATCGCTTCTTACGGCATCTGCAGTTGTTTTATCAAGTGCAGTTTTGATCATGGCCGCCATCATCAGTATCGGAGTAGTCAGACAGTCTTATGAAGAAAAACTTTCAAGACAGACGATGATTACAGCGGTTTCTGTACTGGAGACAAAGACAGAACAGATCAAGATGTGTACCGGGGCATTAAGACAGGGGAACGGCATAAGTGGGCTCTCTGACAGCCTTAAGTGCGACATTTACATGGAGCCAGACAAAGAGTTACGGCTCTCCGGAGAGGAAAATATTATCGTTACCCCGGCTCCTGCTTTACACGATGGCTGGAACCTGGTATTTTTTCAAAACAGTTCTTATCTGGTTTACTACGAAGAGAGCGTGGCAGCAGGCCTAAGAGCAGACACCCTGCTTTATCACCTGACGAAGAAATATTCAGCAGCGGATATTTCCTTCGGAATATATCTGCCGACAGGGCAGCTCCTCTTATCATCCGGCCCGGAATACCTCCCGGACTACGACGAGATGAGAGAGAAGATTTACAAAACCCAGTCGCATTACAGCCTGGAAACAGAAGATGGGGTAAGGATTATATTTTCTTCTTCAGAGCAAGGAGCTTCTGGTTCAACCAGGTCGATCCTCTGTGCGTTTTTAGGCCTTTCTTTCATCGTACTTATCATATCCGTGGTGCTTTCCGTTGATATTTTAGGTAAGATCGTGGCCAATCCTTTAGTCAGGCTCACGAAAGCGACCACCAGAATGGCCCACGGAGATTTGGATGTCTGGATAGAAGAAGAAGACTATAAGAGAAATGACGAGATCGGCGCCTTGTCTTTTAATTTCCGGAAGATGGCAAGGTCACTGAAAAAATACGTTGACTATTACCATGGACTCGCATTTACGGATGACCTAACAGGCCTTGGGAACAAGACGGCGTACTCTTCTGCAAAGGAAATGATGGAAAACGAGATTAGAGATGGCAGTGCAGAGTTTGCTATCATCGTTATGGATGTCAATAACCTGAAGAAGATAAACGATTCCATCGGTCATGAAAAAGGCGACTTTATGCTCCAGAGGATATCAGATTGTCTAAAGGAAACATTTCTGAAGATCCCCGTCTATCGCATCGGTGGTGATGAGTTTGTAGCAATCATCGAACACGGAAACGCGAAGTCCTATATCAGAAAGCTGCAGAACAACGTCGAAAGATCCAGTAGAGAAGATTATCCGATACTTATGGTAAGTTATCAGATAGCCTGCGGATACAGTATCTATCACGCAGAGAAAAACGATACCTTTGATTCTGTTTTTCAGAGAGCTGATAAGAAGATGTACGAGAATAAACAAGAACTCAAAGAGAAAAACAAAGTATGATATTTTCGCGGGCAGATGGCTGTCCGAAGGAGAAATCCAAAACGCTTTCGAAAACCCCGGAAGGATGGTTAATGCCATAGGTACGGGATGTACGGAGCGCCTTGTAAAACTAAACATTTGACCCTTTGGAGGGTTACGAATTTACAAGGGCGTCAAACCGCGTAATCTTAAATGTTGTCAGCATTTTTCCTTTGGAGGGTTACGAATTTACAAGGATGTCAAACCTGATTATAACGACTTTTGACTGCATTGGTAGTTGTAACCTCACAGAACAGATCAAGAGTATAGTGTCAAATCTTTTTCTATTGCAAAGTATCAATAAATAGTGTACTATACAAGTAAATACAAAGACAAAAACAGAGCTGACATCTACCCAGGTGCCGGCTCTTTTTTTATGCCTATAGAATGCGAAGCGTTCTATAGGAGTGGTCTTTGTAAAACCATAAACCAGCCGGCGGGTAGTAATCCCTCAGGCGTTTTTAATTAAAGGAGGAAATACAAATGAATAATAATGAAAGGTTACAAAAGGAGGAAAAGATATGAATAATATCATGCCCCGTAAAAGACCGGAAATCCGTATTATTGCTATGTCACAGGACGAGTATAATGTGGCAATGCGTCAGTTCCTCGGTAAAAATTTTGCCGAGGAGATTTCCAGCTACTGGGATCACGCTATGTCGGAGTTTGAAGAGGCCTATAATGAGGGTTTGGAAATTGCCAACATGGACGAGTATGGAACCCAGTATTTTGCGGTCATCACGAACGCAAAGTCAGGCAGTCACGACGGACGCCTGTGGGAGCTGCCGGAATCGTTTGATCCGGACACGTTCCGGTTTACGGAACGCCTTCTGAATCATCCATATTACGATGAAGATGATGAAGAAGCCGTCTGACCTCTGACCGCTGTCAATGAAAGCGGTTGAAATAGTAGTATTTGTATGCTATACTCATAGCATACAAAACAAGAATATAGAGCTGATATCCACTTTTGGGTACCAGCTCTTTTTTTGTTTTGTACGAAACCTATCGTCAGCCGGTACCCCGAAATGGTGCCGGCTTTTCTTGTGTAATAACACAGAAAGGAGAAGAAATGAGTTTTGTACATTTGCACGTCCACACGGAATATTCCCTGCTGGATGGACTCAGCAAGATCAAAGATCTTGTTAAAAAGGCAAAATCCATGGGACAGACCGCTCTTGCGATCACTGACCATGGAGTAGCCTACGGGCTCCCGGTTTTTTACAACGAATGTAAGAGGCAGGGAGTAAAACCCATCCTGGGGTGTGAGTTCTATGTTGCACCCGGAGACAGGCGAGACCATACGGCAAAAACGCCTCTTGGCAAGGCGTATTACCACCTGATCTTGCTCGTCAAAAATGAGCAGGGCTATAAAAACCTCTGTAAGCTCATTACCAGGAGTAACACAGAAGGATTTTATTATAAGCCCAGGATTGACCGGGAACTTCTGGAACAATTCCACGAAGGCCTGATCTGTTCTTCTGCATGCGTTGCAGGAGAGGTATCCCAGTTTATTTTGGCAGGCCAGGAGGACAAGGCTCTCGAAGCTGCGCAGTGGTACAGGAATCTTTTCGGTGACGATTATTACCTGGAGATCCAAAACCATGGCACCGCAGAAGAGCAGACTGCCTACGACGGAGTGATCCGTATCGCCAGAAAAACCGGGATCAAGTTGATCTGTACCAATGACAGTCACTATATTGACTCGTCAGACGCAGAAGCACACAGTTGGCTCCTGTGTATGCAGACCAAGAAGACACTCTATGATCCTGACAGGATGATCTACGAAGGGGATTATTCCCTGAAATCCGAAGAGGAGATGAGAAGTTTGTTTCCCGCACTGCCGGAAGCCTTTGACAACACGGTCCTTGTAGCAGACAAGTGCAACTTCGACTTTACCTACGGAGACTACAGAATGCCCAAGGTTGTGATCCCGGCGCAGTACGGAGACGACTATTTCGGTTATCTGGAGCACCTGGCAAGAGCAGGACTGGAGGACAGATATCCGGAAGGAAGCAGCTACAGAGAGGAAGCAAAGACAAGGCTTGATTACGAGTTGTCTGTGGTTAAGCAGATGGGATTTGCATCCTACTTCCTGGATACGCTGAAGACGATTCTGTGGGCAAGAACCCACGATTGTCTCGTTGGCCCCGGGAGAGGTTCAGCCGCCGGTTCTGTCATGTGCTACTGCCTTAAGATCACTGACATCGAACCACTCCGGTACGGACTGATTTTTGAGAGATTTTTGAATCCAGAGCGAATTTCCATGCCCGATATCGACGTTGACTATGACTACTCGCATAAGGACGATGTAGTCCGGAGCGAAGCAGAGTCAAACGGATATGATAAGTTCGCAAAGATTCAGACAACCTCCACGATGAAGGCCAAAGGGATCATCAGGTCTTGTTATCGTGTCGCAGGCGCTCCGGCATCAATCGGTAACGTCGTGGCAAAGATGATTCCGGACCAGGCAGAATCCCTGGAAGACGCCTGGAATGTTAATCCCGATATCCAGGAGTATTACAAGGCAAACCCCGGAGAACTTATGGTCTACCAGATTGCCGAGAAGCTCCAGGGAGCCAGACAGTCAGCAGGAACACATGCATGTGGGCATATCCCCACTCCCATTTCCTGCGAAGAACTCTTTCCCTGTTCCGTAGATCAGGAGACCGGATATCTGGTCTGTCAGTACGATATGGTAGAAGCAGAGCACTTAGGAAACCTGAAAAAGGACCTTTTAATGCTCCGTAATCTTACCATCATCGATATCGCGCATACTCTGATCAGAAAAAGGTACGAGAAAGATATCCCTCTTTGGACAGAAGAGATTCTGAACAACAAAGAGGCTCTGGAGATGGTATCCAGAGGAGAAACAGACGGAGTGTTCCAGTTGGAGTCCGAAGGAATGAAAGACTTCATGAAACGGTTAAAGCCCGACTGTTTCGAAGATATTATCGCCGGCGTTGCTCTTTATCGTCCGGGCCCTATGGATTACATTCCAAAATATATCCAGGGCAAAAAAGTACCTTCCATGGTATCCTATCTTGTTCCACAACTCGAACCCATTCTGAAAAACACCTATGGTGTTATCGTCTACCAGGAGCAGGTCATGCAGATCGTTCAAGCACTTGCAGGCTACTCCATGGGACGTGCTGATGTGGTTCGCAAGGCCATGGGCAAGAAAAAGCAGGAAATCATGGATGCCGAGAAAAAAGTCTTCATCGGCGGAAACGACGATGAGATCGAAGCAGCCAAAGCAAAGGGATTGTCTAATGATAAACTCCCTAAATATGTTCCCGGATGCATCAAGAATGGCATCTCGAAAGAGATTGCAGAAGAGGTCTGGGCGCAGATGGCTGATTTTGCCAAGTACGCTTTCAACAAGTCTCACGCAGCCGCCTACGCAGCCATCGCCATGCAGACGGCGTATTTAAAGGCCAATTATCCCAAAGAGTATTTTGCCGGATTGCTCACATCTGTATGTGACAAGATAGCCAAACTCGTAAAGTATATTGGCACCGTGAGGAAGCTGGGAGAAAGAGTAGACAAGCCAAATATCAATGTTTCCATCGGCAGCTTTACCGTCGGTGATAATGGAGAAATTTATTACGGCTTAAACGCTCTGAAAGGCGTAGGAGAAACGCCGGTAGCACAGATCGTAGAGGAAAGAGAAAAGAACGGGCCGTTCAAATCTCTGACTGATTTTATCTACCGAGTGCCGGACACCGATAAGACTTTGATGGAGGCTCTGATCGGCTCGGGCGCATTCGACTTTACGGGACGTTCCCGGAAAGCAATGATTTCTGCTTACGGAGCCATCGTAAAAGCAAAGAAGAAAGATGATGCCGACAAGATGTCCGGACAGATGAACATTTTCGATTACCTTTCTTCCACGCAGGATGTGCCAAACGAAAGCAGACAAGATACGTTTCCGGATCTCCCGGAGTA
>JAEEGL010972680.1_pt1 | contig 20012 bp, 23 predicted proteins | sample 9134231 | NCBI WGS metagenome assembly JAEEGL01 (sample SAMN16246548, study PRJNA631951) | gut metagenome | biome: gut microbiome; feature: rumen; material: fiber-attached | host: Bos | place: Iran: Karaj | collected 2018-10
ATTGATTATAATGAAAAAGAAGGAAAAGATGCTTACAATAGAGATGTAAAATATGTTAATCATGAAGTATCTATTGATTATTTATTAAATAATGGAGAATCAATTAATTTATCTAATAATATTGGGTTAGAGCCTGGTTATGAATCTTTTGAAAATGTTCATAGACATGACATATTAGATGGATTAAGAACAAAGTATTGTGATAGAAATGGAAAAGAAATAGCTAGTTTTGGACTAGAATTAAATAAAATATGTTTAAAAAACAATGATCAAATATATGAGTTTACTAAAGATGGGATTGCTTGTGGAAAAAGACTTATTACACTTGATGGTAGTACTTTAGTATCAGTAAGTGGAAATGAAACTCCATCAAAAGAGACAGTAGAATCATTTAATTTAAAAGAAGAACAAGCAAAAGTTCAAAAATTTATTGATGAAAGTAATGATTTACATCCATTTACTAAAGAAGCTCTTGAAGATTCAATTAGAAAATTAGATCGTAGAGAAAGATATGTTAAAGATATAGTAGATTACTATAATACTGATATTAAAGATGTAAGAAAAGCTATTAATATTAGAAATATATTATTAAACTCAGTAAAAGAATCTATTATAGATAATAAAGCTCTTGAAGAAATTTCAGATGACTTTTATGAAAAGACTAATAATATTAGAAGAAGACGATTTTAATTAATCGTTTTTTTTATTTGATTTATAATAAAAAAAGACTTAATATTATATTAGGTGATAATTTGAAAAATAATAATAAGTCTAAGAAAGAAAAAGTTGGAAAAAAGATTGATAAACCAGCAAAGAAAACAATAACAAAAAAAGTATCAAAAATTAATAAAAAGATAAAAGGATTTACTTTAATTGAACTTTTAGCAGTTATCATTATTCTTGGTATTTTAATGATTATTGCAATTCCTAGTGTAACTAAGTATATAAATGATTCAAGAAGAAGTGCTTATGTAGATACAGCAAATGAAATAATTGGAGCAGCAAGAAATCTAGTTAATTCAGGCAAAGAAGAAATGTATGATACAGATGCTACATATTACTTGGATGTAAAATGTATTGGGACTGAGAATGCAATGAAGAGTCCATATGGAGAATTTGTAGATTTAGGTGCATTTGTAGTAGTAACATATAATGGAAAAGGATATGATTACTACTGGACAAGTGTGGATGACTCTGGACAAGGAATAAAAGACATTATTAAATCAGATAAATTAGACGTAAATAATATAGAAAGTGATTTATCAATTGATGATATAAAGACAAATAGAACAATAGATGGAAGAAGTAAAGTAATACTTATAACGGAAAGAAATAACTGCCAAAAAGAAGGAACAATAACTGAGAACTTAACTCATGTAAGTTCTTCTGGAGGAGTTGTTATATATCCAACAGGAAAAACAAAAGAGACAGTAGTACTAGGAGACATAGTAACAATAGATACAGAAGAGTTCTATGTAGTAAAACATGATGGAAGTGATTTAGTATTGCTATCTCGTTATAACTTAAATGTAGGAAGTAATATGAAACCAGGTACTCAAGAAGGAATACAAGATAGTGAAGTAAGAGGATTGGTAGCAAATGGACCTAGATATGGAAATATTGCATTCTCAAGTACAAACTATTGGGATGGAAAAGTAGGAACAGATTATCCTGGAATTTATTGTACAAGTAGTAGTGAAACAAATTGTGTATATATATATGACTCAAATAGTAATTTAAAAATATATGTAGATGCATATAAAGCATATCTAGAAGGAAAAGGAGCAACAATAAAGAGTGCAAGATTATTGAAAGTAGAAGAAGCATTCGAATTAGGATGTAGTACATCAGGTTGGAATTGTAGTAGTGCTCCAGCATTCTTAAAAGAGACATCATTCTGGCTTGGTTCAGCTATTCTCTATAACAATCCTTGGAAAGTGGATGCTTTCGATGGCTTCGCTGGCAATTATTGTGGCGACGGATTCAGTAACGGCGTTCGCCCAGTAATAGTAATATAAAAAGAGCATTGCTCTTTTTTTATAGACAAAAAGTATATTCTATGCTATAATATGATGCAATTTAAGAGGGGATTGCTATGGGTAAAAATGATGAACTATTAAACAAGTACATTAATGGTGATGATTTAAGTGAAGAGACTATTGAAAAACTTGAAAATAACAAGTATTTCATGGAAAAAGTAATTGATATCACAAACGATCCCAAAATGTATTATTATTGTTCAGATAGAATAAAAAAAGATCCTGGATTTATCAGATTCCTAATGAAAAAGTTTATTTCAAATTTAGATTTTCTATGTGAAGTAACAGATTTCTATCTTAAAAATAGTAAAAATAATAGTGATTATATAGAAATAGTTCTTTTAATAAGAGCAATTTTAAAGAGTAGAAACGATGATAGATATGAAAAATATAATATTATGAGAAATACATTTTATTCTGCTCTTAGATTAGTAGTAGAAAAAGCAAAAGAAGAAAAAAATGATGATTATAAATATCAATACGATATGGGTCTTGGATTCTGGTATATTTTTGATACTTATAGTAATAATGAATTAGTAATTAATTTTTATGCTAAAAAAATGCTTGAAGAAATATTTGATGATGGATATTATGCTTTAGATAGAATATTACATAGTAAATATTCTAGTTTAGAAGAACTTGAAAATAAAGGTGTATATAGTGTATTAATTAATGTTGTTTCTATCTATGATAATATGTTAGCAGCATATGTATCAATACATAAAAACTTATTAAAAAAAGCCATTGATAAATACTATAAAGTATTAAAAAGATGGGATAAATATGTAGATGTAGAAGAATCAAAAAAATATGATATTATAAGTACTAAAGTTGAAGAATATATGAGTGATAAATTCTATGATTCAATATTATTTGAAAGAGAGTTATATGCACTTATTGGAAAACAACTAGGAATAGAAGATAAATTAATTCAATATCAAATAATAGATAATGTAGATATAGATATATTAAAAGAAGAAGAACAAAATTATTATGCTACAATTAACAGTTCGTTAATTGATAGAATTAATTATAATAATGTAAAAAGTATTATAAAATCTACGTTATTTCCTAATCAACAACTACAAGAAGAAACTATTAAAAAAGCTAAAGTACTTAGTTTAGATGATTATAGAAAGAGTCAAAAGAAAGAAAAACTGGACAAATCAAGAAAAATATGATATAATAAGCGACATAAAAAAAGGGAAAGGTTTTGGTGAAAAATATGATAATGGAAATTGTTGAAAATGGAAAAGGATTTTCTGATGTAGATAAGTTATTATTTTGTTTAGCAATTATTCTTTTATTAACAATCGTGTGGACAATTTTAATAGGTATTATGTGCAGAATGAGAAATAATACAGTTACAGTTAAAAAGGATAAAAGATTTTTACTAGATGAAGATGAAGATGATGATGTAGTTGTAAATAGAATAGCTACTACTAAAACTTCATCAAAATATACTGCTAAAAGAAATAATAAAACTACTAAGAAAACTAAAAAAGCAAAAAAATCTAGTACAAAAAGTGCTAGTAGAACTAATAGTGTAGTAAGATCTGGATCTAACCAAGAAGTATATGTTAAAGTTAAGTTCTATAGAACTAATAAAAACTTAATATATGTAGCTCCTGAAAATGTTATTTTAAGAAAAGGAGAAAAAATTAAAGTTAGAACTGATGAAGGAAATATTAGAACTGCTACAGTTACACAAGGAAATTATTTAAGAGAAAAATATAAAACTTATGAATATCAAACTTTAGATTTAGTAGATTAAAAAGAATCATTAATTTGATTCTTTTTTTGTGTTATAATTAATTAGGATGTGATTATATGAACGAAGATAATAATGAATTTCAAAATAATAATATAATTGAAATAAAAGCTTTATTAATTTCTTTTATTATTGTATCAATTATAATTACTTTAGTTTTATTTTTTGTATTTAGCCAAGAAAAAAAAGAAAAAGTAAATAAAGAAGAACCATATTATTCTGATATTAAAGTTCCATCAGGTTGTGTAGCATGTAAATCAGAAAGTGGAATATGTTGTCCTTTGGTAATAGAAAGTACATTTGAATATGATAAATTAAGTGATTTAGAAATAAAATATGGATGTGTAAGATGTGATTCTAGTAGTGGTAAATGTTGTCCTATTAAAAAAGAGTATGTAGATGAAGTAAAAGGCGGTTGTATCACTTGTTCTCTTGATGGAGAAATATGCTGTCCAATAGCATTAACTACAGAAGCAATTGAAAAAGGCTGCCATATTTGTGATGAACATGGATCAGTTTGTTGTGATGAAAAATAAGATGTTTAACATCTTTTTTCTTTACAATAAAATCAATTTATGATACAATTTAAAGGCTCTAAAGAAAGAGGTGATAATATGTATAAAAAAACATGTTACATTGCAAATCCATCATTTGGTAAAAGTAAAAATGATGATTTTGAAACAGTTGAAAAATTAACTGAACTAATGGAAGTATGTGATAAGAACAATTGTAAAAATATTGTTATATGTGGTGGTATGTATGATTTTTCTAAAAAGGACATTAATAATATTAAATTTATTCGTGAAGAAATTGAAAATGTATCAAGTATTATTCCTTCAAATTTAAAAATAAATATTAAAGTATTATCTGGTGCAGATGAAATTTACATATTAAAAAAATATTTAATTAATATGAATAAAGAATTATCACATAATAGAAAAGATATAGAACATTTAGGATTTGATAGAGTAGTATATAATGATACATTATTAAAATGTACTTATGGAAGACAAAATAATTTAGGATACAACGAAGGAGAAATAATTACTTATAAAGATCATACTTATGATCCTAGTATAAGATTAAATAATATTATAAAAGATTTTGATAAAGATGTAGTATTAATCGGTGGAAGAAATAGATTTGAAGAATTTGTATATAATAATAAATTAGTAATTGCACTTCCATCTTTAGTAAATCCTTATAAATCAAATCGTTCTCCTGATTTAGGATATGTAATTATTGATAAGGGTAATGATGGTATAGATGTAAAACAACATGTAAAAGTGTTGAATAAAAAACCTGATTTTAAGTAAAGTTTACACGAATTATAATTATATTTGGTTGTAAAACAAATCTTTATATTTTATAATAAATATGTAAATAATTTATTAATAAATAGGAGGTAGAAATGAAAAATAAAAAGAAAGTAGCTGGAATTGGTGCATTATTAGTAGCAGTAGCATCAGTAGTAACATTAGGATTAGTAAAGAAGAATAAAAATAAAAAGAAAGAAACAAAAGAAGAATAGAAGTCACTAAATGTGACTTTTTTCTAGCTCTTGAAAGGAGAATACTAGTGGAAGATAAATATAAATTAATTTTTATAAAATATGATTATGCTTTACAAAATTTACTAACGGAATTAAATATATTACTTAAAGAATATGAAAATCCAGTAGAACATATAAAATCAAGAATAAAATCAAAAGAAAGTGCATTAGAAAAACTTAAAAGAAAAGGATATCCTTCTGATTATGATAATATGGTATTACATATTCATGATATGGTTGGAGTAAGAATAGTATGTTCTTTTAAATCAGATGTATATGATATTGTAAAAATAATTAAAGAATCAAAAACATTAAGAATAAAAAAAGAACAAGATTTTATTAAGAATCCTAAAGATACTGGATATTCAAGTTATCATTTAAATGTATTAGTTCCTATATTTATAAGTGATAATATAGAATATATAGAAGCAGAAATACAAATAAGAACGGTAGCTATGGACTTTTGGGCAACACTTGAACATAAAATAAGATATAAATTTGATGGAATAATACCTGATGAGGTATCTAATGAATTATATAATTGTTCAAATGAAGTAAAAAAACTAGATAATAAAATGTTTCAATTAAATGAAATAATGAAAAAGTATAAATAATTATAAACTTGAAAAAAATATAAAAAAATTGTATATTGTAATTGTAAGAAAGAGGTATATATGAAAGAATTAGTAATAAAAAAATGTTTTAAATGTGGTGCAATAGTAAAAGTATTAGAAGATTGTAACTGTGATGATTGTGGAATTAAATGCTGTGGAGAACAAATGAAATCTCTTAATGCAAATTCTACTGATGGTGCAGCTGAAAAACATATTCCATCTTATGAAATAAAAGGAGATAAAGTAGAAGTAGTAGTTAATCATGTAATGGAAGAAGATCACTTTATTGAATGGATTAGTGCATTAACAGATAATGAAGAACATATTAAATATTTAAAACCAGGAGAAGAAGCAAAAGCAGAATTTAAGTATGTTCCTGGAATGGTATTATATTCTTATTGTAATAAACATTTATTATGGAAAACTGAGGTTAAATAAATAGTATTATGGGTCAACTAATTTGTTTTTTTTCAGTAGCTGTTTTAATTACTTTATTACATATTTTTAAAATATTTTTAATGGAAGAAAAATATGATTTCTTTGAAATATTAGGATATTATTTAAAAGCGACATTAATAATTAATATAATTCTTATTATTGCCGTATTAATAATTAATAGATTTTGGATATGGAATAAAGAATTATCTAATGATTTTGTAATTAGATATGTAATAGCAGGATCTATAGCAGGATTATTCTTACCAAAGATCTATTATGATGTAAGAAAAATAAGAAGAAAAGAAAAGTAAGATGTGTCTTACTTTTTTTATGTTATAATGATATTAGTTATTGAATGGAGTTGTTAAAATGAGCTTAGGTAATACTTTATATGTGGTTGTTCCTTGTTATAATGAAGAGGAAGTTTTAAATGAAACTACTAAAAGATTAAAAGAAAAATTAGAGACTTTAATAAAAAATAAAAAAATATCTGATAAAAGTAGAGTAATGTATGTTAATGATGGATCAAAAGATAAAACTTGGGAAATGATTTGTAATTTTAATAAAAAAGAAAAATTATTTACTGGTATTTCTTTATCTAGAAATAGAGGACATCAAAATGCACTTCTTGCTGGACTTATGACTGCTAAAGAATATGCAGATGTTGTTATAAGTATGGATGCAGATTTACAAGATGATATAAATGCAATGGATGAAATGTTAGAAAAATATTATAATGGATCAGATATAGTATATGGAGTTAGAAGTTCAAGAAAGAAAGATTCATTTTTTAAAAGAGTAACTGCTCAAGGATTTTATAAGTTTATGAAATTTATGGGAGTAGATGTAGTTTATAATCACGCTGATTATAGATTAACTAGTAAAAGAGCACTTGATGCTTTCTCTGATTTTAAAGAAGTTAATTTATTCTTAAGAGGGATGTTTCCACTTGTTGGATTTAAATCAGATGTAGTTTATTATGAAAGAGGAGAAAGATTTGCAGGAGAATCTAAATATCCTCTTAAGAAAATGTTAAATTTTGCTTGGGATGGAATAACTTCATTTAGTGTTAAACCAATAAGATTAGTTTTAAAACTTGGTATTTTAATATTTGTAATAAGTATTCTTATGCTTATATATTGTTTAGTAGTATGGCTTCTTGGGCAAACAGTTACTGGATGGACATTCATAGTAGGATCTATTTGGTTAATAGCAGGAATTCAAATGTTATCAATTGGAATAATTGGAGAATATATTGGAAAAGTCTATAGTGAAGTAAAGGAAAGACCAAGATATATAATTTCAGATAATCTTGAAGAAAAAAATAAAAGAAAATAATTATTATTTTCTTTTTTTTAAAGATTGATTTACTATTATAATTTGCTATATAATATAACTATGATAGAAACGAAGAGAAGAAGTACAATTTTAAATGTTGTTTTAACTGCAATAATTCTTATTATTGGATTTTTGTTTTGGCCTGGAAAAGAAAAATTTAATCAAAGTAATCCAAGAGATGTAAATAAAAATCAAATAAAGATAGTAGTTAAAGCTTTAAATATTAGAAAAGAACCAACTGTAGAATCAGAAGACATAGGTACTGTTTATGAAGGAGAATTGTTTACAGTATTAGAGCATATAGATAAAGATGATTACTATTGGTATAAAATAAAAACTAAACAAGGAAAAACTGGATATATCGCATCAGATATAAATAATGAATATGTTAAAGTAATTAATGGGCAAATAGATAGAGAAGCTCCAGTAATAACTTCTAAAAAAGAAGTGTTGATTTTTAAAAATGGAGAAGAAAACTATGAAGATATCGAATGTACTGATAATTATACAAAATGTAAATTAGAATTTGATGATAGTAATCCAGAATATATTGTTGTAAATGCAATAGATGAAGCAGGTAATAAAGCAACATTCCAAATTAATTATTATAAAGTATATGATTTAAGTACAATTTTTACTGATAATAATAAAAATGTTCATGCAACATTTACTAAAAAAATATCAAATAATTATACAATAATAAGTGCTAACTATATAACAAACAAAGAAATACTAAAAGATAATAAGAGTAATACTTATACACCAATAGTAGAATACTATGATGAAAACTTTAAGAAAGTTGAAGATATGTATACACTTATTAATAAGCAAAAACTAGCAGGTACATGTATAAACGATGAGAATAATAATCTAAAACAAGAATACTTAGATAGTGATATTCCAAAAGGAAGTATATTATGTATGAATTATTCGTTTGCTGATAAAAATAATATAGTTAAATATATTGCAGTAGGATTCCAAGGAATAGAAAACTTTGATAAGGACGATAATATATTATCTAGATATAATTCAGATTATTTTGAAATAGAATAAAAAAGACAGAAATGTCTTTTTTTTGTATTAAAATGATTGATTTTTTGATATAATAATTATATTAAGGGTTGATGGTATGGAAATTACATTAAGAATAGATGACTTTGAAGGACCTATGGATCTTTTATTACACCTAATAAAAGAGAAGAAGATGGACTTATTAAATCTTAAAATAGAAGTAATAATAGATGAATATTTAAAGTTTATTGATGAAATGGAAAGATTAAATCTTGATATAGCTAGTAGTTATTTAGTTATGGCTAGTGAACTATTAGAAATGAAATCTAAATTACTTCTTCCAAGACATACTGAAGAAGATGAAGAAGAAGAGGAAAATCCAGAACAAGATTTAGTTAATAGATTAATTGAATATCAAAAATATAAAGATCTAACAGAAGATTTTAAAGAATTAGAAAATGAAAGGAAACAAATTTATACAAGACTTCCAGAAAATTTAATAGAATATAGTGACACAAATACAATTATTAATAATAGTGATGTTACTTTAGATGACTTATTAAGTGCATTTCAAAAGTTTTTAGAAAGAAAGAAACTTGAACAACCACTTCATACAAAAGTGACAAGAAAAGAAATGTCAGTAGAAGAAAGAACTATATCTATAAGAAATATATTAAAAAATAAAAAAAGAGTTAATTTTTTAGAATTATTTGATGTTTTAAATAAAGAATATGTAGTGGTAACATTTTTAGCTATTCTTGAAATGGCTAAACAAAATGAATTAAAAATAACTCAAGAAGAAGAATATGGAGAGATTATTTGTGAGGTAACAAAATGAATAAATATATAGGAATTCTTGAAGGCCTTTTGTTTGCAGTAGGAGATGAAGGACTTACTCTTGAGCAAATACAAGATATTTTAGAAATTAATGAAGAAGAAGCAAAAGAAATTGTAAATCTATTAAGAAATAGATATGAAAGTGATGAATATGGAATTCAATTATGTTTTTTAGGTAATTCGTTTAAATTAGCTACTAAAAAAGAACATAGAGAATACTTTCAAAAATTAATTGAAACACCTGGAACAAATACTTTATCACAAGCAGCACTTGAAACTCTTGCAATTATTGCATACAATGAACCAATAACAGTTCAAGAAGTTGATACAATAAGAGGTATAAGTTCAAGAGAAATGATAAGAAGATTAGTTGCTAAAGGATTTGTTAAAGAAGCAGGTAAGAGTGAAGGGGTTGGAAGAGCAACACTCTTTAGAACAACAAAAGATTTTTTAGATTATTTTGGATTATCAACTAAAGAGGAACTTCCAAAGTTTGAAGAAATAAAAGAACAAATTGATGATACAGATTTGTATGAATCAAAGTATAAGGAAGAGGTGTAATATGATTTATTCTATTAATTTATTATTATGTGCAATAAGTGCTTTGCTATTTAAAAATATTTTTATATTTGTATTATTATCATTAGTATTTTTCTTACTATTCTATTATTTCATTAGAAAGATGAGTAGTCTTACAATTATATTATATTTATTAAATGTAGTTGTTATACTTGTTGGAGGTTTTGTAATTTGGTTATTACCAAATAAAGAAGGAATTATTCCGTCAATAATAGTAGATGCTTATTATTTAGGACCTTTGGAAGCTATATTGTTTATTCTATTATTAGTATTTGTTGCATATGACGTTGAATGCTTAATAAAGAATCATAATAAAAAGAAAACTAAGAAAAAAGAAAAAACATCTATTACTAAGAAAGATGACAAGTTTAAAGAAAAAGTTGATAGACTTGAAAAAACTATTAATGAAAAAAATGAAAAAATTAAAAAAATAGTAGAAGAAAAACCTAAGAAAAAGACTGTTAAAAAAGCTTCTACTAAAACTAAAAAAACAGTTAAGAAAACTACAAAAAAAGAAAAAAGTAATTAGGTGAGTTATGGATATTGTAATTATTGGAGCAGGAGCAAGTGGGTTAGTAGCTAGTATTTTTGCTAAAAGTAAAGATAATAAAGTTACTATTTTAGAAAAACTTGATAGAAGTGGGAAAAAAATACTTGTAACTGGAAATGGAAGATGTAATTATTGGAATCAAGATTTTGATAATAAACATTTTTATTCAAACAATAATGATTTTATAAAAGAAGTTAATACTTTAGATAATCAAAAAAAGGTATTAACCTTTTTTGAATCTATTGGAATAACTCCAACTATCAAAAATGGATATTATTATCCAATGTCCAAGGAAGCTAGTAGTATTCGAAATACTTTAGTTAATGTTTCTTTGGTAAGTGGTGTAAATATTTTAGTAAATATAGATGTAAAAGAAATAAAAAAAGAAAATAATAAATTTATCATTAATTATAACGAAAATGAATCTATTACTGCAGATAAAATAATTGTTGCGACAGGTAGTAACTCTTATTATAAAGAAGAGAGTATAGGTTATAAAATATGTCAAAGCTTTGGACATAACATTATTAAAGTAATGCCTTCTTTAGTTCAATTAATTGGAAATGGAAATTATTTTAAAGATTGGTCTGGAGTAAGAAGTAATTCAAAAGTTAAAGTAATTGTAAATAATGAAGTAAAAAAAGAAGAAGAAGGAGAAATAATGCTTACAGATTATGGTGTAAGTGGTATTTGTATATTTAACCTTAGTGGAATTGCTAATCGTGCATTAAATGAGAATAAAAAAGTAGAAGTAAGTATAAACTTTTTACCTGAAATAGATAATTTAAAAGAATTCTTAGAAGAAAGAAGTACTCATGTGTATGATGGATTAGAAGGGTTCTTAGAAGGATTACTAAATCATAAATTAATTCATACAATACTTAATAAGAATCGTTTAGTAGCAAGAAGATGGTCTAGTTTAAGTAATGAAGAAAAAGATTTATTAGTTAATGAATTATCAAATTTTAATGTAGAAATAATTGGATCAAAAGGATTTAATGATTCTCAAGTATGTACTGGAGGAGTAGATACTAAAGAGATAAATCCAAAAACATTTGAATCTAATATTTGTAGTGGTTTATATATTGTTGGAGAAGTACTAGATGTTGATGGAGATTGTGGAGGATACAATCTAGGTTTTGCATGGCTATCTGGTATGATTGCGGGAGAAAGTGTTAAAAATGATTAGAGTAAGACAAATAAAATTGGATATTAAAAAAGACTCTTTTGATAATCTTCAAAAAAAAATACTTACTAAGTTAAAAATAAAAATTAATGATTTAATAGAGATGAAGATTATAAAAAAATCGATTGATGCAAGAGATAAGAATAATGTTTTTTACGTATATGAAGTAAATGTGAAATTAACAGATGAGAAAAAAGCATTAGAAAAAAATAAATCAAACGATGTAATAGAAATAGAAGAAGAAAATTATAAAGAAATTAAAAAAGGAAAGATTTTATTAAAGAATAGACCTGTTGTTATTGGAGCAGGGCCATGTGGATTATTTTGTGCTTTAATACTTGCAGAAAATGGATATAAACCAATTATATTTGAACGTGGAGAAAGAGTAGAAGATAGAATTAATTCAGTTGAAAACTTTTGGAAAAATGGAATACTTAATTCTGAAAGTAATGTTTGCTTTGGAGAAGGTGGAGCAGGAACTTTCTCTGATGGAAAATTAAATACTTTAGTTAGTGATAAAGAAGGAAGAATAAAAAAAGTATATAATACATTTATTAAATGTGGAGCACCTTCTGAAATATCTATTTCTAATAAACCACATATAGGTAGTAACGTATTAAGAGATGTTATTAAAAATATAAGAAATAGAATTATTAATCTTGGTGGTACTATTTATTATCATTCTTGTTTAACAAGTATTAATATAGAAGATAATAAAATAGAATCTATTATTATTAATAAAAGAAAAAAAATTCCTTGTGATACTTTAGTACTTGCTATAGGACATAGTGCAAGAGATACAATAAAGATGCTTTATGATAAAGGAATTATTATGGAATCAAAAGCATTTGCAGTAGGACTTAGAGTACAACATAAACAAGAATTAATAAATAATAGTCAATATGGTAAATTTAGTAAACTTCTTCCTCCTGCTAGTTATAAGTTAACTTATCAATCTAGTAATAAAAGAGGAGTATATACTTTTTGTATGTGCCCAGGAGGATATGTAGTTGATTCTTCATGTGAAAAAGGTCATTTAATTATTAATGGAATGAGCAATCATGAAAGAGATTCAGAAAATGCTAATTCTGCAATAGTAGTTACAGTAGATAAAAAAGACTTTGGAGAAAATCCTCTTGATGGAATAGAATATCAAAGAAAACTAGAAGCTTATGCTTATAGAAAAGGAAATGGAAAAATTCCAGTTCAATTGTATTCTGATTATATTAATAATAAAACAAGTGATCATTTTGGAAGTATTAAACCAGTATTTAAAGGTAATTATACTTTTGCTAATTTAAATGAAATACTTCCATATTATATTAATGAATCTATTAAAGAAGGAATGAAAGATTTCGATAAAAAAATAAATGGATTTGCAAATCCTGATACAATCTTAGCAGGAGTAGAAACTAGAACATCTTCTGCTGTTAGAATAATAAGAGATAAAGACTTTTTAACAAACATAAAAGGAATATATCCATCAGGAGAAGGAGCAGGATACTCAGGAGGGATAACTACTTCTGCAATTGATGGAATAAAAACTGCTGAAAAAATAATTGAAAGATATACAAATAGAAATTTATAAATATGAACTAATTCAAATGAATTAGTTTTTTATTGACCAAAAAATACTTCATTGCTATAATAAACAGCATTAATGGGGGATATTATGAAATTTGATGGAGCTAAATATTTAGAAACAAAAATAAAAGAAAATTTTAATATTAATAATAGTATTAATAAGTATTGTGAGATATTTCATGGTGAGAATTCAAGTATTGGTTATGGTGACTTAGAAATTAGAAAAGTGGGAGATAAAAAATATATTCGTAGTTTTACTCCGAACTGCCAAAGAAATATAAAAATTTATAATGTAGAAATTGGGGGAGCAAATGATCGTTTGTCTGGAGGATGTGTAGCATCTTTTCAAGCTAGATTTATAGAAAGCCCTAATAGTTTAATTAATTGTGTTATTAATTTAGCAAACAATAGTGATGGAACGAATGCAAAGGCAGTAGTAGTTATTAGAGATGAAAAAGATCCATATAGAGGAATATATTATATTAAAATGAATCAATATGATCATGAAAAAAATAAACCAAAATTATCATACTTTGATGGTGATGTACTTGATGTATTAGATAGAAATCATGATATAGAAGAAGTAAATAAATTAATTGGATTAAGTCCAGAAAAATTGGAAGATTTAGGTTTTTCTCCTGATAAAGAAAGAATATATGAAAAAGTTGAAGTATGTGGTAATTATGGATTCTATGATTATGAAGTAGCATATACATTTATAAATGGAAATTTAGATTTATTTAAAGAATGGGTTAGTAAATCATTTAAAGAAGTAAAAGAAGATGAAAAAAGAGGTCCTATTTTAAGAAGAAATAGAAGAGGTTAGATATAATTTTTTGACTTTTTAAGAGAAATATGGTATAATATGCAGCAATTAATGGGGGTTAATTATGAAATTTGATGGAAAAACATACTTAGCAACATGCATTTCTTTACAATTAAAAAATATTTTTAAATTTAATGAAATATCATCTGCTACAATAGTTGATGAAGTAAGTTCTTTTTATAAGGACAATGATTTAGACATTTCATTCGGATCAGTTAAATATGAGAATGAAGCAGAAGAAAGTGAATGTCTTGTTTTTAGACCACGTAATAGTGGAGATATTAATATTTCAAGAATTGAAATAGGAAATAAACATAGTATTCATGGAAGTCCTTTTAAATTTGAGTATAATATGTTAGTAACTGCAGATTTTGGAAATAAAGATAGTAAAATTAATTGTCTTCTTGAACTATCTGATAAAAAAACAGTTCTTTCAACTGCTACAATTATTATAGATGGAGAAAATGATCCATATAAAGGAATTTATTGTATTAAAATGAAAGAAAAAGAAGATGATGAATATAAAACTGTAGTTGAGTATTTTGATGGTGAAGTATTAGATACTATTAAAAATAATAATGGTTTATATTCTATGGATGAACTTACATCATATTCATCAGCATTGTTAAAAAGAGTAGGTTTTAAACCTGACAAGGAAGCAATACTTGATTACTGGGCTATAGAACGTCAATATGGAAAAGAATATCAAATAGTTGGTAATGCATTTGCTAATGGATCAAGAGCAAAATTTAACAAATGGGTTGATAAAGTATTTGTAAAAAAAGAAACAATAAATCATGCACAATCAATGAAAAAAGGATTAGGATAATAAAAAATCTCTAAATAATAGAGATTTTTTTATTTATTTATTTAATTGTTCTTCTTTATTTATTACATCACTTAGAGAATTGTTAACATAGTTTTGAATGAAAGATTTAATTGCTGGATTATATCTTCTCATTCTTTTATCATCTCTTGCTATTATTGCTAGGTAAGCACCATCTGCAACATCTTTGAAATCATCTGATTCTCTTTCTTCAAAATCAGGGAATTGTTCAAGAATATCTTCATATGTATAATTACACCCTAACTCTAATAAATTATCAAAAAATTCTTCTTGTGGCATACTACGATTTTCAATTATGAATACAAGTGATTTTAATACTGTAGGCATATCTATTTTATTAACTCCGCTTTTTCTGTTTTCATTTAATTTAAAATCTTGAAGTTCTTTTTCAATACGTCTTTCTTCTTTAACTGCTTCTTCAAAAGATAAAATGCCTTTTTTTGCTTGTAGTTCTTGCTTTTGCTTTTCTATTTCTTCAATTGTCATGTTTCCACCTCGATTGTATTATATAATAATTTTTATAATATTAATAGAAGAAACATTTTTAATTTTGCATTAACTTCTAACCTGTGTTATAATTTCTTATATGCCTGAGTGATGGAATGGTAGACGTGTCGGACTCAAAATCCGATGGTGGTGACACCGTGTGGGTTCAAGTCCCACCTCAGGCACCATAAAGAATTTAAGAACTTATAGTTCTTTTTTTGATGTATTATTATTTATGTGATTTGTGTTATAATATGTTATGAAGGTAGTTGAATAATATGGATAAAGAAGCAATTGAATCTTTAAAAAAGTTTGGATTATGGTTTATTAGTTTATTCTTTTTAGAGTTTACTTTTATTTTAGTAATGCATACAAAAATAGAAATAGATAATATTTTTAATATTGCTATTTATAGTATGTTATTTGCATCATTCTTTTCTATAATTACTAATATATTTAAAGAAAAAGTAAATAATATTATTACTGCTATATTGTTATTTATATTAGGAGTTTTATTTTCAACACAATGTGTATTTTATAGTATTTTTAAAATATATTTTTCATTTAGTAATCTAGGACTTGGAGACCAAGTAACAAGCTATTTGGATAAAGCAATATCAGCAATACTAAGTAATTCCTTTAATATTATATTATTTATGCTTCCATTTATATTATTTTTAATATTTAAGAAAAAGATTAAATTAGTAAAGAATAATAAGATAAGTTATATTGCATTTGCATTTTTATTTACGATGTTTGCATTTATAGCATATTATAATGTCGAATCATCAAAAGGAAAAACTAATGGAGCATATGACTTATATCATAATGTTAATGAAGTAAACTTAAATATACCAAAATTTGGAGTATTAAATAGTTATGTACTTGATGTATATAGAGTATTATTTGGATTCGTTCCAAAAAATATAGATTATATAGATCCTGATAGTATAAAAGAACCTGATGAAATAGAAGAAGAGATAGAAGTTGAACCTGAAATAGTATATGAACCTAATATACTAGAATTAAATTTAAGTAAAGAAACATCATCATCTAGTATACAAAAGATAAATGATTATATTGCTAATGATACAGGTACAATGAAGAATCAATATACTGGTATGTTTAAAGGATATAATTTAATATATATTACTGCTGAAAGCTTTAGTGAAATAGGAGTATCAGAAGAACTTACTCCAACATTATATAAACTTACACATACTGGATTTATATTTGATAATTACTATACTCCTAATGCTTTATCAACAATTGGTGGAGAGTTTCAGTCTTTAACTGGACTTTATCCAGATTCTTCAATACTTACTAAATGGAGAAGTGGTGACAATTACTTTCCATATGGATTAGCTACTATATTTAGAAATCAGGGGTATAGTACTTTTGCATATCATAATAATTCATATGCTTTTCAAGATAGACATAAATATTTAGTAAGTCAAGGATTTACTAATTACTTAGGATGTTGGAATGGAATAGAGAAAAGAATGAACTGTAGAATATGGCCAGCAAGTGATGATCAAATGATGGAAGTAACTATTCCTGATTATATTAATAGTGAATCTCCATTCTTAGCATACTATATGACTGTTTCAGGACATTTTGCATATACTAATGACGATAATATGATGTCATATAAACATAGAAATGAAGTAGCTAATTTGGATGCTACTAGTGCTGCTAAAGCGTATGTTGCAACACAAATAGAATTAGATAGAGCACTTGAAAGATTAATTAATGAATTAACTAATGCAGGAAAATTAGATAATACAGTTATTGTTCTTTTAGCGGATCATTATCCATATGAACTTGATTTAGCATCAATTAATTCACTTTCTTCATATGAAAGAGAAGAAACTGTAACAGTTAATCATAATAATTTAATTATATGGAATAGTAAACTAGAAGATATGCATATAGAAAAACCATGTATGTCTAGTGACGTATTACCAACAGTTTATAACTTATTTGGAATTGATTATGATTCAAGATTATTTACAGGAAGAGATATCTTATCTGATTCTTTTGGAATAGCTATAATGAGAAACCATAGTTGGATTACTGATAAAGGAACTTATTATGCCAATGGTGGAAGATTTGTTGGAAATCAAGAAGAACTACCAGAAGGGTATATAGATAATATTAATACTTTAGTTAATAATAGACTTAATATAGCTAAACTTATAGTAGAAACAAATTATTATAATTATTTATTCAATTAGAAGGCTGATTTAATCAGCTTTTTTCATTGATTTTTATATAAATAAAAATATTATTATTTTATTAAAATAAATCATTGCAAAATATAGAAAAATATTCTAAAATAGTATATATACGATATATAGGGTAAGGTGATATTAAAATGGATAGTTATGGAATTAATAGTGAATCAATGTTAGATGCTGCAAATAGTGCTGGAAGAGTATCAACTCAAATTACTGATGCAGGATCTTCAATGAAAACAGATTTCTCTAAAACTTCTAAATTAAACGGGGGATCAGTAAGTGAAATTTCTAAACAGTTAAGTATACTTGGATCATCAACAAGTTCATGGCAAAATATAGTAACATCAAATGTTAATCAAGGATTAGATTTTGATAGTCGTATGTCAGATGTAGCAAACGACATTGAAGTACCTCTTGATTACACAACAAATAATGCAATGGATACTAATAAATATAATGCAGTATTTATTGCAAAGATGGATGGAAAAAGTGTTGATGAAGGAAAAGAAACTGAAAAGACTGAAGAAATTGATGATAGTACAGTAGCTGCTAAGGGATTAACAAATATTAATGATGATCAAACTAAGGAACAAGATTATGATGATTCTACAACAATTAGAGGAGAATCTATTCTTGGAAACATTAATGGAAATCAAACAGAAAAGCAAGATTACGACGATTCAACTTCAGTTGGTAATAAGAAACTTAAAGATATTTCTGGAGACCAAACACAAGAACAAGAATACGATGATAACTCAGTTGTTAGAAGCAAGAATCTTCAAAATATTTCAGGAGATCAAACACAACAACAAGAATATGATGCTAATTCAAATGTTAGAAGTCAAAATCTTCAAGATATTAGTGGAAATCAAACACAACAACAAAAATATGATGATTCTACAGTAATTGGAAAATCAATTCTTGGAAGTATTAACTCAGATAATAAAACAACACAACAATCAATTAATGATGATGCAATAGCAGCAGCTGTTGAAAATAAAAAAGCAAGCGATGAAAGCGATGAAGAAAAGCAGGTGGTAGCATGATAATAAAAGTTTCACATAACGAAATAACTGATATAAAAAATACACTAAATAAAGATAGAAGTGATTTTGATGTTGAAATAGATAAAATGCTTGATCAAATGGAAAGATTAAAAGAAATATGGAGTGGATATGATGCATCAATCTTTTTTGAAAAAGCATATGAATATATTTCTAATATGAAAAAAATTACTAATACAATGGGTTCTATAGCAACATTTAGTGAAAAAGCAAACGGTGGATTTATTGAAGTCGATGAAAGCTTCAGTAAGAAGTTAGAAGAGGAGGCACAAAAGTATGACGAAAGTGACTACATCGAACAACCTAACGAATAAAAACGAAATGGTTATAACATCTATAAGTGATTTTGAAGCAATCGTTGACGAATTTGAAACATCATGTGAAGTAATTAGAAATATAATAGAATTAGAAAAGAATAATTGTAATAGATTAAATGGTACTGATGTTTGGAAAGGTAAAGCAGGAGAAGCTATATATAGTAAATATAACCAATTAAATTCAAACTATGACCAAATAGATTATTCTTTACAAATATATACTGGATTTTTAAGAAAAACAGCAGAAGATTATAAAATGTTATTAGAAGAGCAAAATAAAAATATTGATGCTATGTCAACTAATTTGGATGTAAATAGTTAAGAGGTGATCATAAGTGACAGAAGAAGAATATCAAGAACTTTTGAGAAATCTTAAACCTGGTGATCAACCTATACCTGTTAATGGATATAGTGGCGATTTATTATATGTTACAGTAGATGAGTCTGGGAAATATCATGTACGTGCTCAAAATGGACAGTATGATATGTATATTTTTGAAAATCAAGAAAAATTGTCTAAAATGTATTCATATGATAGAGTAGCAACTGATAATTATCAAGGAACTCAACAACCAGCAGCTGAACAACAAGGACAACTAGAAAATGGTGGAGCAGATGGAAGAACATATTCAAGTAGAGAAGCTGCAATAGAAAAATATATGTCATTAACAAATACAAGTAGAGAAGAAGCTGAAAAAATAGTTGATAATGAGATAGCAGCTGGACATTTAAA